>OHAI01000134.1_pt1 | contig 49373 bp, 57 predicted proteins | sample 1577091 | NCBI WGS metagenome assembly OHAI01 (sample SAMEA3541548, study PRJEB24748) | human gut metagenome | biome: human gut; feature: human-associated habitat; material: faeces | place: China | collected 2012
AAACATCAGGAACAGCATTACGGCCAACGCGAACATAAACATCCTCGTCGTCTGCCTTGCCCGCCGGGGCCAGCGCTGCCGCCTTTTCGGCCACGTCCATCAGCACCCGCGCCACGTTGGCTGCGTTCTTGTCGTCCATGGTCAGGCCGTCGTAGTGCTCCCGCAGTGCTTCCAGCTGCCGCCGGTCGCTGTCCAAAAGCTTCTGGTCGTAGCTGCCGGGGCTGTTGTAGACCACAAGCCCGGTCTCGGCTGCGTCGGCCAGAGCTTCCAGATCGGTCTTGAGCAAGGCCCCCATCTCGGCGTCTTCGGCCCGCACGCTCTCTTCCAGCCGCCTGTCCAGCTTTGCGCGGATCTCTGCGGCCCGCTGGCTTTCGGCCACCCGGCCCTGCAAATAGGCCACCTGCTCTTTGGCGCCAATGGATGCCCGCACCGCGATCTCCCGCGCTGCTGCCTGCCGCGCTTCGGCGAAGGCGTCGCCCCTGGCTGCTTCTTCGGCCAGCCACGAGCGGATGGTGGATTCCGGCACCTTGTACCGCCGGGCCACCGCGCAGATGTTGTTCGACGCCACCATCGCCATCACCACTTCGGCCCGCAGTTTCGGCGGGTACTTGCGCCCCCGCTGGCTGCCCGCTACGGTGTTTTTGCAATATGCCCGCTTCTTCGTCAAGTTCCCATCCCCCTGAAGTTATCCTAGCACAACCCGTCAAACAAAAATACTTGAAACATTTTGCCTACAGCAGCCCCCGCCGGGCCGCTTCCACCGCCACCGTGGAAAGCACTTCCAGCTCCTTGCGGTAGTAGGTGCTGCGGCAGATGTACAGCGCCGGGACCACTTTTTCCTCCGGCTTGCCTTCCAGATACCGCAGCCGCAGCAGGTCCGCGCACAGGGGTTCGGCGGCCTCATAGTAGCGCAGCACCTCCTCGATCACCTCGGCCCACGCAGCACGAACAGGCCCTTCGGCATACTGCCGCAGAGCCTTCCGTGTGGCCTTCTTCTGCTCTTTTGTCACCGCATCCGCCACCTTCCTCTTCTCTTTTTTCGCCCGCGCAAAATATCAGTACAGATTCTGTCAGGTGCGAGGTTTCGCAAGGCTCTGTCTCCTACTTCTACGCAGTTCGCTTCTTCATGTTGCTGCGTCCTCGTCCGCCTCTACTCGCTCTGCCGAATAGTTTCCCCTTCGGGGAACGCCTGCTGCGCAGGCACAAGCATTCGGCCTCTCTCGCTCCGGCTCAGTAAGAACCTCGCTCTCGCTCGGTCCGAGGTTTCGCAGCTTTCGCAGCCTCTACTCGCCGCAAGATCACATAACACTGCGGCTCGTTCCGTTCCCAGCCGTCGGGCCGCTCGCTTCCCGGCGACTCGTGCAGCTCGCCCGGTTCCAACACCACGCACTTCTGCAATTCCCAGCCGGGGAACCGCTGGCTCCACCAATAAGCGTCGTTCGCCATCTCGCCGCAGGCGGTCCGCAGCTGCTTGCGGCTCCATCGGGTGTCGTTCGGTGCCTGCTCCACCGGCCGGTGCAGGGTGCTCGTCTCCACCCACAGGCGCTCTTTGTGTCCGTACAGGTAGCCCAGGGTGCCGTTTTTGCCGTCCTTGCCCAGCAGTTTGCCCATGTCCATCCGGTCCACGTTGATGGTCCCCAGCGGTTCGAACTCGCTCGTGCCGGGGATGCGCCGCCGCCACAGGTCTTCCAACATCTCGCGCCACTCCCGGCGTTCCCGCTCATCCAGGCCCACGCATTCGGCAAAGCCGTGCATGTGCAGCCGTCCGGCTTCGCCCTTGCGCACGGCCGCCAGCATCAGGCGGATGTGCTTCTTCTCCACGCCGAACCGCTTACAGGTCGCCGCGATCACCCGCCGCAGATAGTTCCGCACGTCCTTCCGGCAGGCCTGCAGGTCTTCGGGCAGATAACAGTCCTCGTAAGTCGCCGTGATAAAAAATCCCCGCCGGGTAAAGTTCGCCAGCGCCACCCGCTGGCGGCGGCGCATCGAGGCCATCTTGTTCTTGGCCTTCTGTCCTTCGGTGGACTCTTTGCGCTTCTTCCGCCGGGCACTGTGTTCGGTCGGCGTAATGGAAAAGATGCCAACGGCCATGTACTCGTCCCCACAGAGTATCTTTTTCTCTCGGATGTAGTTGCAGCGCATCCCCTGTACCTCCTGCGAGCCATCGACTTCCGGTGTATTTTCTCTTTTCCGTGACCCACCGTCACAGAAATAACGGGTATACGAGCCCCCGAAAGGGGTCTTGCACCCCCTTTTATAAAAGGTTTATGAAAAGTAACGGATACGGTGGACGTTTTCAGGTCCATCGTATCCGTTGCACTTCATAAAGATCAGGGTTCCGCCGGTTTTCCCTTCACCGCCCAGCCGCCGTAACTCAGCTCCGGGTGCCCCATCTTCCGGGCTTTGCGGTTGTAGCGGCACAGGTCCCGCACGTCCCTCTGTAAGGGCGTCGGGTCCGCGATCCGGCACAGCCGCTCGTCTGCCCGGTCGTCTGGCTTCACGGCGGGCTTCTTCTTTGGCGGTCTGCGGTGGCACGGCCGCACATCGGTCTTTCGGTCCATCTTCGCAACGCCGCGCCGTTCGTTCTTCCCGCCTCGGCGGTAGCTCTCGTGCACCGTGGTCTCGCTGCCGAACACCCCCAGCGCCACCAGATCCATCGCCGTGCCTTCGCCCAGCAGCTCCCCGGCCGCATTCCATGCCCGATACCAATAGACCCTCCGCTGCTGCGTGTTGTCCGCCGTCGGCACCGGTTCCGGCATCGGCGCAGCCGCTTCTGCCCGCTCCATCCGCCAGCGCCGGGGCTTGTCCGTCTTCTGGCAGCTCCGGTAACAGGTCGAGACCGTCCCGGCGTCCTTGAACAGCCCTTTCCCGGCCAGCTGTGCTGCCGTTCCTTTCGCCACAAAATCCCCGGTCTTCGCATCGTAGACGGTGTAAATGTACTTGCTCACGCCCATGTCAGACCCTCCTCCGGAATGCACCCAGGCTCATTTGTGCCTTCGCCGCCTCGATCTTCCGCTGCACCTCGTCGCCCGAAAGAGGCAGCCGGGCTGCGCCCTGCTTCCCGGCCCTGCGTCCTGCGGCCATCATCACGGCCCGCTTGATGAACTCGTCCTCCTGCTTTTTGTAGCTCTGGCTCAGCGCTTGCACCGTCTTTTCGTCGTCGATGTTCTCCACCACGATCTCTTCGGTCTGCAGCGCGTCGCAGGCACACCGCCGCAGCTTCTCCATGGCCACATCCACGCCGTCTTCCTTGCCCCACTCGTTCAGCTGCTCGTAGTTGCGGCGCATCTCGGCATACAACCGGTTCAGCCGGTCGGCACCGAAGCCCAGTTCCTGCACACAGGCCAGCGCCATCAGCTGCCAGGCCATGGTCGCGGCCCGGTCGCCCACGATTTTCAGCTGCTGTTCCCGCCGGGTGCGCGGGGTGCGCAGCGCAGGCACCCGGAACTCCGCCTGGACCCCTGCGGGCAGTGCCTCCGCCCGCAGCTGGCGGGCCTTTTCGGTCTGGGGCATCCCGTTTTTGTCCGGCTGCATCACCACGGCCAGGCTCGCGCTGCCCAACTGCTCCTGCCGCCGGGTCAGCCGGTCCAGCCGGGTCCGGCCCAGCCCCCACAGCTCATGCAGGGCGATCTGCCCGCACCAGCTCGTCAGCTGCACCACACTGTCCTGCGTCAGGTCGATTTCTGCCGCCAGGTCCATCTTCTTTTTCATCCGACATTCTCCGTTCTCTGAATTTTCCACAGGCCCGGTCCCGCCCGGCACAGACCAGGCAGTCCGGGCGGTTGATCTCAAACACATGGACGCACTGCGTTCCGTCCATCATGCTACCGCTCCTTCACGCACTTGTAAAAGTAGGCGTTCAGCTTCAGCCACTCGTCCATCGAGACGTTCTCCCGGTCCAGGGCTGCATCGCTCAGCACCCTGTAGGCGCTGCTGTGCTTGATGTCCCGGTCCCGCCAGTCCATCTTTTCCAGCTCCGCATCGATGCGGGCCTTGTACTCCTCCGGCTTCATCCCTTCACCTCTTCCACGTGATACGGCTCCAACTCGTCATACTCCGGGTAATGCCGGGCAGCCAGCAGCCCCGCCCGGTCTTTTGCCTCCCGCGCATTTTCCGCCTGCACCACATACGCAATGCACTCGGTCATGTGCTCGTTCCGGCACTCAATGTGCACCCGGTACTTCATGCCCTGCCTCCTCTTCCTCCGGGTACAATGCAAATGCCTGCCCTTGGATTCGGCCCAGCATCTTCAGTACCCCGTCCAGCGCTGCCTTTTTGATGTCCGGATCCATCCGTTCCTGCATGGGGACCATGCGTTCCCACTCGCTTTCCATCCGGTCTTTGGATTGAAACACCCACGCCGCGTCGTTTTCCTGCATCCTTTCCAGCTTTTGCCGCAGCTCCCCGGTCATGTCGGCTGCGATGGCATAGGCCTGCTGGTGGGCCCTGCGATCCATTTCCTCTTCGTCCACAACGGCGGCGATGGGCTGTTTTTTGAGGGCTTCCTCAGCGGTCTTGGCGCGCTGCTCGGCTCTGTCGCGTTCAGCTTCGGCTTTCTGGCGCTGGAGGTTGGCCGCAATGCGGCTCTCGTCTGCATCGTGGTAGCTCTGCTGGAGCTTGGCGTTCTGCTCGGTCAGGCCCTGAACATCCGCAAGGGCGGCATCCCGCTGGGCTTCGACATCTTGGATGTGGCTTTCCGCCCAAGCAGCCCGATTTTGGGCACCTAGCAGCTTGTCCCGCTCAGCCTCGGCGGTGTCGGCACGGTCCTTCTCGGCCTTGATCTGGGCCAGCAGGTCCTGATACTCTTTGTGCGTGGTGATGTCGCCGTTCTTGACCTGCTCCACCAGTCCTTCCGGTGCGTTGGGCTTGGCCACAGCATACAGCAGCGAAGGCGACAGCTCCTTCAGCACCTTCTGTTGAGCGGGTGAGCTTCCGTCCATCAGCGCGGATACTTGCAGTAAGCGGTACGCCGTGTCCTTGGTGATTCCCATAGACAGGCACCACGCCCGGAATGTGTCCTCACTGTGCTGGTTTTTATGCCTGTCGCAATTTGCGACAAGCGCATCGTGCGCAATGGCGATCCCTTCGCCCATATTCATCAGCCCCCGTGCGGCCAGCTTCTTCCCGTGCAGATACTCCTCTTCGGCCAGATGCAGATCCTCCACAGTCTGGCCGTCCAGTCCCGTGTAATCAAACGCCGGGGCCATGGTCTCCGGGATGGTCGTCACGTTTTCCCCGTTCACTTTTCACCCCGCCCTTCTTCCGCCGCTGCGGCCCGCCGTCACGGTGCCGGTGGGTGCTTTGTGCACCTTCTGGTTCTTGTCCGGCTGCTGCTCGGTCACAAGGCCCAGCGCCGCCAGCACCACGCCGCCGCTGCCCATCACCAGCGCCGCACAGGTCCATCCCAGCATCGCCCAGCCGTTCGTGCTGTTCTCGATGCCGGCCGCGCACAGCAGCGCCGCCACCCCCAGCAGCATGGCCCCCATGTAATAGGCATTCGCCTTCCACTTCTTTTTCATTTGCAATTTCTCCTGTTCTGTGGTAAATTTGTGGTGATAGGCCCTTCTCAACCTGTCATCCTAAGGCTCGTCGGTGTTCCAGCACCGGCGGGCCTTTCTTCTTGGAACTCTCTCTGCCACGCCAGCGCGGCATTCTTGTCGATGCGCCACAGCCTCGGCCCCTCCTTGTGGGCGGGCAGCAACCCCTTGCGGCACATCGTCTGCACCGTCTTCGGGTCAATGTTCATCAGCGCGCCGTATTCCTTCGGCGTCAGAAACGCAGGCAGCTGCCGCGCGTCCCAGATCCTCGCCTTTCTCATCTTTTTCGCCTCCTTTAATCCAGTTCCAGCTCCACCGCCTTCGGGCTCACCAGCTTGCCCGCCGGGGCAGTCCTCCGCACCTCATCGCACTCGTTCTTCATCATACGCCCGTGCCCTCCTGCGTCAGGCCAGCTTTTTCTGCGTCCTCAATGCTCACGCCGTCAAAGCTCAGCTCCAGCTCTCGCAGTACTTTTTCCTGCGTTTTCACATTCACACCTGCCCGCCTCATGGCGATCAGGCAGTAACCCATGCAAGCCGTATTGCTCCACGGCCCGTTCAGGTTCATCAACAAACTCTTGTCCATCATGGTTCGTACCTCCTGTTGCATTCCATTTCTCTTGTGCTTACGCGCTCTTGCCATCCCGGCCAAGTGTGCGCCTTTGTGCTTTGAATTCCGCCCATAAATTCGGGAACCGCTTGCTCTCTTTCATCGTCCTCCCTCTTTTCCTGTGTTCTTGTTTCTCTCGCCTTCCCGTGGTATGATTCCATCAGAAAGGATGTGTTTTTCTTGAATGACCCGATGTTTACAGCCGCTATATCAGCACTCGCGGCACTTGTTTCCTGTGTTATTACACTGGTGAATGTATTCGTTAACTATCATTTGACAAAATATAATCTCCGTGCAACACACAAACTCGAAACAGAAAAGCTCTTTTTTAATGCCAAAGCCGAAGCTTATCACACCTTGCTTCGTTCTGCATCTGCATTTCAGGCCGACCCGTCCAATGAAAACCTCTTAAATTGGGAAAGCGATTGCACTTACGCCATTCTGTTCTCAAGCAAAAGTTCAGAGGATATTCTGAGTACGTACGGCAAATCCTTGATCGAGTATCAGGAAAAACCTTCTTCTGCGGTTCTTTTTCAAGAACTGGTTCGTGCTCAAGATGCCGCTATGCGAACAATGAAAGCCGAACTAGACACCATGACAAATTCAGAACCGCTGTAATGGTTGCGACCTTTATAACTGCAATCCCGATTCGCATCATCTCCATTCGCTCGTTATCGATTCCAGTGCTAAAGAGCATCGTTCCGATGATATTCAGCAAAATTACCAAAACACTAATTGCAATGCAGATAATTGCCGAGTTCACTGCTTTCCCTCCTTTCCTCGCCCCGCCTTCCGCCGGGGCTTTTTTCACGCACTTTTCTTTGGGCCGGTCAGAATCCGCTCAATCTTCTCTCTGAGCTGTTCCCCAACCCGGTTTTTGAATGTTTCTCGGTCTGCCGCCGGAACTGCGTCCGCGCCGTACCAACAGGCAAGCAAACGGCTCACTTCTCTCTCTTCGGCAATGTACTCCGCATTCGCCTTGCTCACGCGCTCTTGCACCTTTTGTCTCCCCATGATACAATTTCCTCGGAAAGGAGGTGAATTGTATATGGTTCCAAAACTTCAAATTCGTTCTCAGGACTTCCCGGTGCTTGTTCGTGCGCTGCAATCACTTGAACAAGCACCGGATTCTTGGTTTGGTCCGGTCGATGATCCAGCTCTTATTCCTGAAATGAAGAATGCGGCTCGTGGGCTGCCAGCAAAGCTGAAGTTCCATACTCTTCAGCTGTCTGACTTTGACCTTCTTGCGCTTCAGCAAGCCTGCGCATATCAGTGCCTGACCGCCAGTCTTTCAAAACGGGAAGCGGATATTCTGGAAAGCTACGAGAATCAGTTCCTTGTCCTTCTGTCGGCAGGCAATCCCGATATGTTACGGTAAATACCCTATCCTGTCTGCCCTTGCGCAGTGCCATCCTCTGTGCCCGCTTCATGCGGGCTTTTTTCTTGTTGTCCATCTACTCTCCTCTCATGCGCTCTTGCCGCTCTGGGCAGGATGGAACAGGTATTCCATTCGCATACCGGGAAACAGGCTGTTGCGTACTTTCTCCGCTTCCGGGTAAGTGAAGTCCGTTTCACCGTTGATTTTGTTTCTCGCGGTTTTCTCTGAGCAGCCAATGGTTTCCATAATGTCCTTGACCGTCAGACCGTTTCGCTGCATCTCCGCTTTCAAATTGTCCATTCAACATCCTCCGTTCTTTATCGTTTTACCGTTTACGGTAATTTACAATTTGATTTTACATCCATAAAAGGTAAAAGTCAACCCAATCTTTGAAGAATTTTATATTATTCGGTAAAATATTATTGACTTGTTGCTCTCGCTTCCTTATAATAAAGAAAAAAGAAAGGAGAATCTTACCGTGTGGCTCGAAAAACTCAATCACCTAAAAAAGCTCAGTGGTATGACCATTGAACAGATTTCGGCGGCGTCCTGTGTTCCAAAAGGAACCCTGAACAAGTTGTTCTCCGGTCAGACGAAAGATCCCCAGCTATCTACCGTTTCTGCTGTCGTGCATTGCATGGGGTACACACTGGACGATCTGTCCGATAATACCGTAAACGGCAAAGTCGCCCTCACTCCCCAGCAGTCCGCTCTTCTTTCCTCTTTCGATCTGCTCAACGAGGAAGGCCAGCAGAAGGCTTTGGAGTACGTGGAGGACCTCGTCCTTGCTGGACGTTATAAAAAAGATGCTGCGCTTGGCGTGGCTGCAAAGGACGCATAAAAAATAACCGCCTCGGCTTCCCGAAGCGGTTTACTTGTATGAGGAAATCTATGAACTGGCTATATATTACAAGCGGTGCTGCCGTTATTTTTCTCATCATTGGCTATATCTGTGGAAACAAAGTCGGTCATAAACAAGAACTTGATTCTAAAGAAATCAATTCGGCAAGACTCAGCAGTGAAATTCAACAAAAAGAGCAGTCCATTCAGAAACTTAACGATTCTATCGAAAAATATCAAAAACTTGAAAGAAGCGCTGAAAAAAATTTGAGTCTTGAAACGCAGAGACTTTTAAGAGACCGAGAAGATCAGCTTTCTAGTCTTGTCCGAGCGCTTGACTCAAGGGAGAAAAAATTAGACAGTCGAGAAAAGGAACTAGAACGCGCGAAAACAGAGCTTTGCGATATGCTTACTACTGCTCAAATAACAACACCTTTCTTGGCCAAGCAATTTTCAGATTTCATGTATATAAATGACTTGCTTGATGCTGATTACTTAGAAAACAAACCGCGTCCTGCTTTTACCGCAGCCGAGAAAGTCCGAGAGATTGCCAAGCAAAAGCGAGTACTTCAAGAGCAATGCAAACTCCAACAATATCAGCTGAACCTTTATGAAACGGCTTTTCCATGGTTGGCAGAGTTCAAGGAGATCAGTTTTGAAGATTTCCAACAGCTTGCGTCCGTAGATACAGCGCCTGATAGTGAATACTCCTCTCTGAAAAAATGGCTTTCTCCACAAGAGTATCAATCGCTTCCCTCTACTGAGCGTCTTCAATTAGCATTGGAACGGTATACAAAACGCCAAAAGACCAACTGGCAAATCGGTATAGAGTATGAGCGATACGTCGGCTATTGCTATGAAAAAAAAGGCTATAAAGTTCGCTATTTTGGTGCAACAGAAGGCCTTGAGGATATGGGACGAGATTTGATTGTTACTCAAGGAAAGAAATTGTTTGTAATTCAATGTAAACGGTGGTCTACTGAAAAAACAATTCACGAAAAACACATTTTCCAACTTTACGGAACGACTATTCTGCAAAAACTTGAAAATCCTGACAAACTCGTTTCTGGTTTATTCATAACAACGACCACACTTTCCGAACTTGCCAAGTCTTGTGCTGACTATCTTCATATCGCTGTTGTAGATAACTATCCACTTCGAGAATATCCACTTATTAAATGCAACATTTCTAAGAATGGAGAGCAAATCTACCATTTACCATTTGACCAACAATATGATCGCGTGATTATCGACCCGAATGATGGCGACTTTTATGCTTCAACAGTTCAAGAAGCCGAAAGTAAAGGCTTTCGGCACGCTTGGAGATGGAGCGGCGTATAAGCAAATAACCCCGCTGGTGTCCATCAACACCAACGGGGTCATTCGCACAACCGCTTATCTCTGCTCAATAAGGAGGTACAGCCCGGAGTCTGGCGGCCCCGGCTGCTTTTTCAGTATAGCACACTTTCCCGCATCTGACACAAAAAAACAGAAGATCCCGGCAGATGTCGGAAGTCTGCCGGGAAGTTCTGCGTAGTCGATCTCGAAAAGCGGTTCCTATTCTTCTTTTGAATTACTTTTTCAAAGTGTTTTGTCAATAGGATATCTCTATTTTCTGTGTTGCTTTTGCAACTGTTCACATTTTTTCTGTATACAACAAGCACCCAGAAGCGTATAATAATAGCAACGGAACCCGCTAAGCCTCTGGGTGTGCAAACACTTATGCGTATCATGGCGGGTCTTTTTTTATATCTTTATTTCGAGGAATCATCAACATGCCAGAAACAAAACCATTTTCTCCGTATCAAGAGCAACTTTCGATTCTCCGTGGGCGTGGTCTTTCCATTCCAAATGAGGAACTTGCCTTGCAATGGCTGCGGGAGAAAAACTATTATAGATTGAGTGCCTATTCTTTAACACTTCGTCAGCGGGACCCGGTTTCTGGGGAAGACAAGTTCCTTGATGGTGCTTCCTTTTCTGACATTATGGAGCTTTATTTGTTCGACGATCAGTTCCGTGCCGCTGTATTTCATGCTGCATCTGTTGTTGAAACGAATCTCAAAGCTTACATTGCGTACTATCATGCACAGCATTATGGCCCAACTGGTTATCTGGACGGAAAGACCTTCGAAGACCCTTGGCGACACGCAAAGTTCTTAAATGCTCTTTCGAAATCGCTGAACCTCCGCAAGGATGAACCCTTCGTACTTCATCACCATAACGATTTGAATGGCATATATCCTCTTTGGGTCATTGTTGAAGTCCTTTCGTTTGATCAGATCTCCATGATGTACCGAAACCTGCTAAAGCCCGACCGTGCTGTGATCGCGCGTGAGTTTTATGGGATATCTTCTCGTGAATACATCGAAAACTGGATACACTGTGCCGTTGTTGCTCGAAATATTGCTGCTCATGGAGCACGGTTTTATCATCGTAAGCGCGTAAATCCGCCTGCAAAATTGCCGAAAGAGATCAACCAATATGGAACAAAACCATTTGGCTACATCTATGCGCTCTACCATCTTCTTCCCTCCGGCGACAGGGCCTCTTTTGTTTCATCCATTCGCAATTGTTTTACATCGCACCCTACCGCTAAACTTTCTGAGCTGGGTTTCCCTGAAGATTGGGAAAAGTTGCTTTTGCTGTAAGCAAAAGCAAATAACCCCGCTGGTGTCCCTCAACACCAACGGGGTCATTCGCACAACCGCTTATCTCTGCTCAATAAGGAGGTACAGCCCGGAGTCTGGCGGCCCCGGCTGCTTTTTCAGTATAGCACACTTTCCCGCATCTGACACAAAAAACAGAAAATCCCGGCAGATGTCGGAAGTCTGCCGGGAAGTTCTGCGTAGTCGATACCGAAAAATCAGAATGTAGGAATAAGGAGAATTCGAATCATGGATGGTCTGACAAGGCTATTCTAGCACATCTGCTCAGACCTGACCGAAAGGAGTTGAAATTTTTATGGCACGTAACAAAAAGAATGCCGATGGCCGCTACCGCTATCGGGTCTATATCGGCAAGGACGCCAATGGGGCCAAGCGGTTCAAGTCGTTCTATGGTTCGACAGAGCGGGAAGCCAAGGCGGCCGCCGCCGAATACCGCGCTGCGCTCGGCAAGGGGCTGGACCCGGAGCAGAGCAAAGCGACGCTCGGCAAGCTGTACGACGACCTGATCGCGGTCAAAAAAGCCAAGGGCATCGGGCAGAAGAGCCTGGACCGGTACGCCGACAATCGCGACAACTGGGGCGAGCTGAAGGACATGCCCGCCGGGGAACTGAAAGCTGCCGACTTCCAGAAGGCCCTGAACCGCCTGGCCGACTGGCACGACGGCAAGCCACCCCTGTCTCACTTCACGCTGACCAATCTGCGTTCCAGTGCCAAGGCCGCGTATGATCTGGCCATTCCGGAGATCGTGCTCTACAACCCCATCACAAAGGTCACCTGCCCCGCCGGGGCCCCTGCAGAGCCCCGCGAGCCGATTACCGAGGAACAGCAGCAGTGGATCCGTGAAACGCCCCACCGGGCCCAGCGGGCCGCGATGCTGCTGTTGTACTCCGGCCTCCGGCGCGGCGAGGCCACAGCTCTCACCTGGGCCGATGTGGATCTGGACGACGCCACGATCACCGTCAGCAAGGGCTATAACTTCGGCGGCAAAAAGACCAAGACCACAAAAACGCCCGCCGGCACCCGCGTGGTCAGCATCCCGAAGGTTCTGGTCGAATACCTGAAGACGCAGCAGGACGGCTGCCTATACGTGCTCCACAATCCCAAAGGAGAACGGATGACGGAGCAGGGCTGGAAGCAGCTCTGGAAAAGCTACATGTGCGACCTGAACGTCAAGTACGGTTATGACGGTAAGCAGAACAAGAACCGCCCCGGCGGCCTGCCCATGGTCATCGACGCCTTCACGCCCCATCAGCTGCGCCACACCTTCTGCACACTGATGTATTTCGCCGGTGTGGATGTCCTCACCGCCCGCGATCAGATGGGGCACAAGGACATCAGCGTCACCCTCGGCATCTATACCGCCCTCGATAAAAAATTCAAGAAGAAAAAAATCAATCGTCTGGACGCCTACCTCAAAAAGCAATCTGTCGGCTAGTTTTTTTCTTTTTTGGCGCCACCCTGCGCCACCTCTTGCGCCACCTTTTAAGAGAACTCTTTGTGAAATAGGAGCAATTAAGGCGATTTTGTCCGTCTGAAGTCCCCCGCCCAGCAAAAGAAAAATCCCCGAAAATCGGCTTCACAAGCCAACTTTCGGGGATTTCATTTTGGAGCTACTGATCCGATTCGAACGGACGACCTGCTCATTACGAGTGAGCTGCTCTACCGACTGAGCCACAGTAGCAGACCAATGTTCTGCAACGTGATGTATTCTACCATAAAAGCCGGTGAGTGTCAAGATGAGAATTTATTTTTTGCGCGAACTTCTTAGAACCCCTTCATCTGCCCGCACAGATACAGCATCCCCGTTGCGGCACCGCAGATGGGAAGCAGGAGAAACAGTGTGCGGACGAACTGGCCGACCAGGCTCCAGGCTCCGGCGGAGTAAAGCGACGTTCCGAAGGAGCAACGCTGGATCTTTCCACTGACCTGCAGCGCCAGCGCGCCGAACAGACACAAACAGCCGGCGGCAAGCGCGGTCGGAAGCCCGGATGCGGCGGAATAGACCAACAGTGCCTTCCAGTTCAGATTGGTCAACAGCTGAAAGGACAGCATCCCTGCCCCGGCCCCATAGAGGATCAGGAAACAGAAAATGGGCAGAGAACCAATTGCGGACAGACCCAGCAGAAGCAAAACGGTCAGCGCCCCGGAGGCGGTCAGAAGTTCCGTCCGGAAAAGGCCCATTGCCTGAGCCGCCGTTTCCGCTGCAAAGGAAGTCCGCCAGCAGCTGAGATAATAGTCGAGCGTTTCCAGCTCACCGGCGCTGCACAGAGCAGACAGAACACCCGCAAGAAAGGTCCCGAACAAATACGCACCCGCCAGCAGGATGCAGCTGTGATCGGCTCGCAGAGAGCGTTTCCGGGGCGTTTCCATCAGCTCCGGAACGGCCGGGACCGCTTGCGATGGCCCTTCCGCCGGGAACGGCTCGTTTGGTTCCGGAAGCGTAACTTTGGTTTTGAGCGGGGTGCTGTCCGGCACAGACGGTGCAGACAGCGGTTCCAAGGGTTCGGACGATTCTGGCTTCTGATAGACCCACATCTTTGAACTCCTCCTGTTTTGTGCTCTCGAATCGTTTCAGTGGTGCCGCCGTTCGGTGTGCAACATCCCGAAGATGCCGCCCAGACAGCCAAATAAAAACACCAGTGCAAACCGCACAAGCTGCATTTCTGCGGGTGCAAACCCGGCATAGAGACCAAACCCGGTCAGGAGCAGTACGAACATTGCCCCCTGGATGGCTCCACAGACCAGCCCGCGGCTGCGCTGAAAAAATGCAGCCAGCCACCCGCTGAACAGGCTACCTGCGCAGACTGCAGCGCTTGCCATCGGCCAGGCCGCAGCCTGCGAAAGCCCATGCCGGGCCATGAGATACGCCAGCCCTGCCATGCAGGCACCGGCAAACGCGCCGCCGATGCCGAACGCCAGCAGCGCCGCCCCTACGGAGATCTTCTTTTGTTCAGACATAAAAACGCGCCTCCCTGCACTACTGTATGCAGGAAGGCGCGTGAAAAAGTACCGGGTCTTGAAATTACTTTTTAGCGGGAGCGTTGTCCATGTTCAGCTTCTCAACAGAGCTGATGGCATTTTTGGTGAAGCGGATCTTCACGCGGTCAGCGCCGGTCTCCAGAACGAAGGTGTCGTCCTTGATGGCAACCACACGACCGATCACACCGCCGATGGTAGTGACCTGATCGCCGATCTCCAGAGCAGCACGCATGGCAGCGTCCTTCTTCTCCTGCTTCTTCTGGGGACGATAGATCATGAAATAGAGCAGAACCAGCATCAGAGCCAGGGTGAAGAACAGGCTGATGTAGCTTTCGGTCGTAGTCGTCAGAAATTGCATGGGCAAAATCTCCTCTCAAAATTCAGATAATCTTATTATAAACCCTTCTTCGGGCGGTTGCAAGGCCAAAGTGCGAAAAACTCAGATTCTTGTATCCAGGAGCTTCACATAGCGGTCATGGAAGGCGGTGAAGGTGCCTGCATCCAGCTCGTCGCGGATGCGCTCCATCAGGTGGTTGTAGAACCACAGGTTGTGCATGACGGCCAGACGCATCCCCAGCAGCTCTTCCGCCTTGAACAGATGGCGGATATAGGCGCGGGAGTAGTTCCGGCAGGCCGGGCAGCCGCAGGTGGGGTCGATGGGGCGCTCATCGCGCTCGTACTTGGCATTCTTGATGTTGATGATGCCGCCCCAGGTGTTCAGGTGGCCGTGGCGGGCGTTGCGGCTGGGCATAACGCAGTCGAACAGGTCCACGCCGCGGGAAACGGCTTCGATGATGTTGCCGGGTGTGCCGACGCCCATCAGGTAGCGGATCTTATCCTTGGGCATGTGAGGCTCCACCTGGCTGATCATCTCATACATCACATCGGTGGGCTCGCCCACTGCCAGGCCGCCGATGGCATAGCCATCGAGGTCCATCTCGGCGATTTGCTTCATATGCTCGACCCGCAGGTCGGCAAAGGTGCAGCCCTGGTTGATGCCAAACAGAAGCTGGTCCGGGTTGACGGCTCTGCCCTCGTGCTTCAGGCGGGCCATCTCCGCTTTGCAGCGGGCCAGCCAGCGGACGGTGCGGTCGCAGCTTGCCTTGGAATAATCGTGCTGTGCGGGGTTCTCCACACACTCATCAAAGGCCATGGCGATGGTCGAGCCCAGGTTCGCCTGGATCTGCATACTCTCTTCCGGGCCCATGAAGATCCGGTGTCCGTCCAGATGGGACGCAAAGGTCACGCCCTCTTCGGTGATCTTGCGCAGCTTGGACAGGCTGAACACCTGAAATCCGCCGCTATCGGTCAGGATGGGGCCGTTCCAGCGGGTGAACTTGTGCAGGCCGCCCATGTCGGCCACCAGCTTGTCGCCGGGGCGCAGATGAAGGTGGTAGGTGTTGCAGAGCATGACCTGCGCACCGATATCCTTCAGGTCCTGTGCCGACAGGCCGCCCTTGATGGCACCTGCCGTTGCGACGTTCTGGAACGCCGGGGTCTGCACGGTGCCGTGCACGGTCTTGAACTCGCCCCGCCGGGCGTCGTGCTCCTTCTTGAGGAGCTTGTACGTGGTCAAAGAAGGCATAAACGTTTCCTTTCTGTGCACGGAAAACAGCCGTGCATCCTGTGCCGCAGACCTGCGGCGTCATCAGAAATAGTGTATCAGAGAACGACGGATCGTTATCTTTCTTGATGGGATTCTTGCCGCAATCAGCATTGAGCCATTGCTTTTCTCTACATACAAATATCGCAAAAAGCGCGAATTTTGTATCAGACGATCAGCATAGCATCGCCAAAGCTGAAAAAGCGGTACTTCTGTTCCACAGCAACCTTGTATGCAGCCATGGTCTTTTCGTAGCCGTAGAGCGCCGATACCAGCATGATGAGGGTGCTTTCGGGCAGGTGGAAGTTGGTGATGAGGCCGTCGATGCAGTGGAACTGGACACCGGGATACAGGAAGATGGACGTGTTGCCGCTGCAGGCTTTGATCTCGCCGTACTTAGCGGCGACAGCCTCCAGGGTGCGGCAGCTGGTGGTGCCGACGGCGATGACGCGGTGCCCGGCGGCCTTGGTTTCCCGGATGCGCTGGGCGGTCTCCTCGCTGATGGAGTACCACTCGCTGTGCATCTTGTGGTCGGTGATCTCATCCTCCATCACGGGGCGGAAGGTGCCGAGACCCACATGCAGAGTCACTTCGGCGATGCCGACCCCCTTGGCGCGGAGGGTGTCCATCAGCTCCGGGGTAAAGTGGAGGCCTGCTGTGGGGGCGGCGGCGCTGCCCAGCTCCTTGGCATAGACGGTCTGGTACTGGCTCTGGTCTTCCAATTGCTTCGTGATGTAGGGCGGCAGAGGCATTTTGCCAAATTCGTCCAGCTTTTCATAAAGGGTCTCAGTGTCATAATAGAATGTAACGAACTTGTTGCCGTCTTCCAGCGTCTCGTCCACCACGGCGGTCAGGGTGCCGTCGCCGAAGCTGACCTTTGTGCCCGGCTGCATCCGCTTGCCGGGCTTGGCCAAGCATTCCCACTGGTCGCCCTTGACCTGGCGGAGCAGCAGCAGCTCACAGACTGCGCCGGTGGGCTGCTTGACGCCCACGATGCGGGCAGGCAGGACCTTGGAATTGTTGACGACCAGCAGGTCGCCGGGCTCCAGATATTCCGGCAGGTCGCGGAAGATCCGGTGCTGGATGCTGTCGTCTTTCTGGCTCAGGACCATGAGACGCGCGGTATCACGGGGGGCCGCAGGCTCCTGTGCAATGAGCTCTTTGGGTAAATCATACCAAAAATCTTTTTTTAACATGCTTTGCATTTGCCTTTCCGATGATTGACACGAAGGTCGTATCAATGTTATCATAAAATCTGTATAAGCAGTATCTATTATATTGCATGGGCGTCCGGTTTGCAAGCCTGCGTTCTGTGTGAATTTCGTTTTTTTGAAAGGAAAGGTGCTGGAAATGGAAAAACAGTATAAAGTTGGCGTTGTCGGTGCGACTGGTATGGTCGGTCAGCGCTTCATCACACTGCTGGAGAATCACCCCTGGTTCAAACTGACCACCCTGGCCGCATCCGGCCGCAGTGCAGGCAAGACCTATGAGGAAGCTGTCGGTTCCCGCTGGGCCATGACCACCCCGATGCCCGAAAGCGTGAAGAAGATGGTCGTGCTGGACGCTTCCAAGGTGGAAGAGGTCGCTTCGCAGGTGGACTTCATCTTCTGCGCCGTCAATATGCCCAAGGCCGAGATCAAGGCACTTGAGGAGGCTTATGCCAAGGCAGAGTGCCCGGTCGTCTCCAACAACAGCGCCAACCGCGGCACCCCGGATGTGCCGATGGTGGTGCCGGAGATCAACGCCGACCACATTGAGATCATCCCGGCACAGCGCAAGCGTCTGGGCACCAAGCGCGGCTTCATCGCCGTCAAGTCCAATTGCAGCCTGCAGAGCTATGTGCCGGCCCTGCATCCCCTGATGAAGGATTTCGGCGTCAGCAAGGCGCTGGTCTGCACCTACCAGGCCATCTCCGGTGCGGGCAAGACCTTTGACCGGATGCCGGAGATCGTGGACAACGTCATCCCCTACATCGGCGGCGAGGAAGAGAAGAGCGAGCAGGAGCCGCTGAAGCTGTGGGGCCACATCGAGGGCGACCGGATCGTCAATGCCGAGAAGCCCGTCATCACCGCACAGTGCTTCCGTGTTCCCGTCTCCGACGGCCACACCGCTGCGGTCTTCGTGAGCTTTGACAAGAAGCCCACCAAGGAACAGATCCTTGCAGCCTGGGCCAACTTCCGCGGCCCTGCGCAGGAGCTGGAGCTGCCCAGCGCACCCAAGCAGTTCCTGCACTACTTCACCGAGAACGACCGTCCCCAGCCCAAGCTGGACCGCAACACCGAGCACGGCATGGCCGTCTGCCTGGGCCGTCTGCGGGAGGACACCCTGTTCGATTACAAGTTCGCCTGCATGAGCCACAACACCCTGCGCGGTGCGGCAGGCGGCGCGGTCCTGCTGGCAGAGCTGCTGGCCGCCAAGGGCTATTTTGACTGATCTGCGTTCCCAAACACAGCAAAAGGAGATCTTACACTATGAAAAATCCTGTCTTTACCGGCGCGGGCGTAGCGATCATCACCCCGATGTACGAGGATGGCAGCGTCAATTTTGACGAGCTGGGCCGCATCATCGAGGACCAGATCACGCGCGGCACCGATGCCATCGTCATCTGCGGAACCACCGGTGAGTGCTCCACCATGACCGATGAAGAGCAGCTGGCTGCCATCAAGTTCACCGTTGATACCGTCAACCACCGGGTGCCCGTCATCGCGGGTGCCGGTTCCAACGACACCGACCATGGCTGCGCACTGGCTGCAAAGTCTGCCGAGTGCGGTGCCGATGCCCTGCTGCTGGTTACCCCGTACTACAACAAGACCACCCAGGCAGGCCTGATCGCGCACTTCACCGCCATGGCCGATGCGGCTGGGATCCCGGTCATTCTCTACAATGTGCCCTCCCGTACCGGCCTGAACATTGCCCCGGAGACGGCTCTGGAGCTGAGCAGGCACCCGCTCATCAATGGCATCAAGGAAGCGTCCGGCAACATTTCACAGGTGGCGAAGATCGCGCAGCTGTGCGGTGACGAGCTGAACATCTACTCCGGCAACGACGACCAGGTGGTCCCCCTGCTGTCCCTCGGCGGCAAGGGCGTCATCAGCGTCGTCTCCAACGTCAAGCCGGAGCTGATGCACGACTGCTGCAAGGCCTGGTTCGACGGCGACACCCGGAAGGCCTGCCAGCTGCAGCTGGAGATCCTGCCGCTGGCAGACGCCCTCTTCTGCGAGGTCAACCCCATCCCGGTCAAGTACGCCATGAACGTGCTGGGCTGGAACGCCGGTGCCTGCCGCCTGCCTCTGGTGGAGCCCAGCGACGCGCACAAGGAGAAGATCGAACAGGCGCTTGCCGCAGAAGGCCTCCTGAAATAACAACAGAACAACGCACAAATGCCCGGTGGAACGTTCTTCCGGGCATTTGGCCTTTTCGGAAAATCAAAGAACGAGGTAAGATCAAATGACGGATATTATCATTCAGGGCATCGGCGGCCGGATGGGACATGTGCTGTGCGAGATGATCGCCCAGCGGGAGGACTGCCGTGTCATTGCCGGTATTGATGTGAAAGACGGCGAGCAGAACGGCATCCCCGTTTACGACAGCTTGGAAAAGCTGGACGGCAAGGGCGATGTGGTCATCGACTTCAGCTCCCCCGCTGCCGTGGAAAAGGCCCTGCCCTATTGCGAGGCCCACAAGCTGCCCATCGTGGTCTGCACCACCGGTCTGTCCGAAGAGCTGCAGCTCAAGGTCGTGCAGCTGTCCCGCACGGTGCCCGTGTTCAAGAGCGCCAACATGTCCATCGGCATCAATGTGCTGTCTGAGCTGTGCAAGCGCGCTTCGGCCATTCTGGGTGCCGCGTATGATGTGGAGATCGTGGAGCAGCACCACCACAACAAGCTGGATGCCCCCAGTGGCACGGCTCTGATGCTGGCCGACGCCATCAACGAAGAGAACGACGGCGCATATCACTACGTTTACGACCGCTCCTCCGTCCGCCAGAAGCGCGACCCCAAGGAAATCGGCATCAGCTCGGTGCGCGGCGGCAGCATCGTGGGCGACCACGAAGTGCTGTTCTGCGGCCCGGACGAGGTCATCACCCTCAAGCATACCGCCTATTCCCGCAGCATTTTTGCAAACGGTGCCATCAATGCCGCTGTTTATCTTGCAAAAAAGGAACCGGGACTGTACAATATGGGTAACATGATCGCAGAAATGTGATCCTGCCGGATCTTGCAGCCCGTATGGGCAGAATGGAGTGTTTACTATGTACGGTGTTTCGAAGATCAGCATTGAACCCAGTCTGATGATGATCAGCGTCCAGGATGTCGAGTTCAAGGACAACAGTCTGGCACGGTATTTGCAGATTTTTGCGGATACCGGCGTCGTGGTGGATATGATCAGCCAGAGCGCACCCCATGGCACCACCATGGATTTCAGCTTTACGGCCTCGGCCAGCGACCTGCCCCTCGTGATGAAAGCCATCTCGGCCGCCAACCTTGACAAGGATGCCAAGGCCTCCCCGCTCATCAGTGTGGGCTACTCCAAGCTGAACCTCTTCGGTGAAGAGATGGTCACCAGCTGCGGTGTGGCAGCCCGTGCCCTGAACGCTCTGGCCATGGCAGATATCGAAGTGCTGCTCATCACCACCAGCGATCTGGATATTTCCCTTCTGGTTCGCGCAGAAAACGAAGATGCTGCCTACGATGTGCTGAAGAAGGCATTCGAGCTGTAAAAAAGCCCGATCGTTCTCAAATATTTTCAACGTGCAACAAGAGCCGCCCGCTTCTCGGTTTTGAGAAGCGGGCGGCTCTTAATGTTATGGGTGGTTTGCTGTGTTTTGCAAAAGCGCTTTACAGTGTGACCTTGTGGTAGATCTTCTTGCCCTTCTTGATGACGATGCCATTGGCCAGCTGCTCAGCCGTGAAGCTGACGGTGGGAGCGGCGACCTTCTCACCATCGACGAGAACGCCTCCCTGGGTGACCAGACGGCGGGCCTCGCCGTTGGAGGCGGCCAGACCGGCCTTGACCATCACGGTCAGGATGCCGATGGAGCCGTCCGTCAGGTCTGCCTCGGTCAGCTGGGTAGTGGGCATGTGCTCGGTATCGGCTGCACCGCTGAACAGGGCGCGGGCGGCGTTCTGGGCTTTGTCGGCCTCTTCCTTGCCGTGGACCATGCTGGTCAGCTCGTAGGCCAGGATCTCCTTTGCCTCGTTCAGGCGCTGATCCTTCCAGGTGGCCATCTCGTCGATCTGCTCCAGCGGCAGGAAGGTCAGCATCCGGATGCACTTCATGACATCGGCATCGCCGACATTGCGCCAGTACTGGTAGAACTCGAAGGGGCTGGTCTTGTTGGGGTCGAGCCAGACGGCATTGCCGGCGGTCTTGCCCATCTTCTTGCCCTGGGAGTCGGTCAGCAGGGTGATGGTCATGGCGTAGGCGTCCTTGCCCAGCTTGCGGCGGATGAGCTCAGTGCCGCCCAGCATGTTGCTCCACTGGTCGTCGCCGCCGAACTGCATGTTGCAGCCGTAGTGCTGGAACATGTAGTAGAAGTCGTAGCTCTGCATGATCATGTAGTTGAATTCGAGGAAGGACAGGCCCTTCTCCATCCGCTGCTCGTAGCACTTGGCGCGCAGCATGTTGTTGACCGAGAAGCAGGCACCCACGTCACGCAGCAGCTCGACGTAGTTCAGGTTCAGCAGCCAGTCGGCGTTATTCAGCATCAGGGCCTTGCCCTCGGAGAAGTCGATGAACTTTTCCATCTGCTTTTTGAAGCAGGCGGCATTGTGGGCGATGTCCTCTTTGGTCAGCATCTTGCGCATGTCGGTGCGGCCGGAGGGATCGCCGATCATGGTGGTGCCGCCGCCGATCAGGGCGATGGGCTTGTTGCCAGCCATCTGCAGGCGCTTCATCAGGGTCAGCGCCATGAAATGGCCTGCGGTCAGGCTGTCGGCAGTGCAGTCGAAGCCGATGTAGAAGGTTGCCTTGCCGTTGTTGATGAGGTCGATGATCTCCTCGTCGGTGATCTGCGCCACCAGACCGCGGGCTTTGAGTTCTTCGTACAGAGTCATGAGTTTTTTTCCTCCTGTTTTGTGGGCAGAGGGATAAAAAACGCCCCCTGCCAAAATAAATTTGGCAGAGGGCGAGAAATGTTCGCGGTACCACCTCTGTTTGCCGTTCCCTCACGGAAGCGGCCTCACGAGTGCATGCCCCAGAGTAGGACGACACTCCTGCGTTTGTAACGCTCGCACGCGGCACAGCCTACTAGAGAGTTCTCTCATTCAGCTTACAGCTCCGGGAGGTATTTCCCCCGCTGCTCTGCACGCCCCTTGCACCGACCGGGGCCTCTCTGGGCAGAGCGCTTCAGGGTACTTGTTCCCTTCATCGCCTTTCAACAAAAGCCAGTGTAGCACAATTCCAGAAACTTGTCAATCACGAGTTTCGCTCTCGGCAAGGCCCAGCATTTCCCGCGCGTTGGCACGGGAAAGCTCGGTGACATGGTCGCCGGAGATGATGTGCGCCAGAGCATCCACCCGGCCCTCCTGATCCAACGGATGGATCTCGGTATAGGTGCGCTCGTTTGCAACATTTTTCTGAATGAGCAGATGGCAGTCGGCCAGAGCGGCAATCTGTGCCGTATGCGTGATGCAGAGGATCTGATGATCCTGCGCGCTCTGTTTGAGCACCTCGCCGATGCGGCTGGCCGCCTTGCCCGAAACGCCGCTGTCGATCTCATCGTAGATGACGGTGGGCACGGCATCTTTATCGGCCATCGCGTTCTTGATGGCCAGTGTGATGCGGCTCAGCTCGCCGCCGGACGCGATCTTTGCCAGAGGCTTCGGGGCCTCACCGGGGTTGGTGGAAATATAAAATTCCACGCTGTCCTGTCCATGGCTGGCCAGCGGGCCACGCGCATGGCGGAGCGTCATCCGGACGCCGGGCATGTTGAGGAAATCCAGCGTACCGGAGATGCGCCTGTTCAGCTCCTCAAAGGCCCGCAGACGGGTCTGGGTCAGGACCTCGGCCTTGTCCCGCGCCAGAACATACAGACGGTGTTTTTCCGCTTGCAGATGTTCGGCCCGCTCCTGCGAAAACTGGATGCGGTCCAGCTCTTCTCGCGCGGTCTTTCCAAAGGCGATGATGTCTTCTACCGTGTCGCCATACTTGCGCTTGAGCTTGTAGATGAGGTCGATGCGCTGCTCGATCTCGTCCAGCTCTGCATCATTTGTATCATATCCGTCCAGCCGCCCGATGAGGTCAGCCGAGACGTCTTTGGCTGTATAATAGAGATCGAGCAGCTGCCCGGCGGCATCCGAAAGCGTGTTGTCCACCTGCGCTGCTGCGTCGATCGCGTTGGAGGCTTCGCCCAGCAGGTCCACCGCGCCGGGCGTCTCATCATCGCCGGAAAGAAGTGCATAGCACTGAGAGATCCGCTCCCGGATGGTGGAGGCGTTCGCCAGCACCTTGCGGCGGGCGTTCAGCGTCTCCTCCTCGCCTTCGGTCAGGGCGGCATCCTCGATCTCCTGCACCTGATAGCTCAGCAGGTCGATCTTCCGCTGCTTTTCGGTCTCATCGGTGATGATGGCATCCAGCTCTTTTTTGACTTTGATGAGCTCCCGGTAAACGGTATAGTACGCCTGAAATGCGGCACCATTCTGCGCATAAGCGTCCAAAATTCCCTCGTGATGGGCCGGGTTCAGCAGGCCGACGGAGTCGTGCTGGCCGTTGATGTTGATCAGCCCGCCGCACAACTCCCGCAGGATGGCGGCTGTGGCAGGCATCCCATTGATGCGGCAGGTGCTTTTGCCCTCGGCTGTGATCTCGCGGCTCAGGGTCAGGGCATCGGAGCGCTCATATCCGGCCTTTTCCAGGCTGTCCAGCACAGCACCCGGCACGTCATCAAAGGCGGCACGGATGACCGCTTTGGCCGCCCCGGTGCGCACAAGGTCTTTGGATGTCCGGTTGCCGAGAATGGCATTGATGGAGTCAATCAAAATCGACTTGCCCGCGCCCGTCTCGCCGGTGAGGACGTTCAGGCCCTTTTCAAAATGCACGTCGGCTTTCTGGATGACTGCAACATTTTCAATTTGCAGGCTGCTCAGCATGGTAATTTCTCCCGCATTATTTCTGTCCGATGTGGTGGGTCAGCTCCGAGCAGATGGTCTTTGCATCGCGCTCCGAGCGGGTCACGATCAGGAAGGTATCGTCGCCGGACAAAGTTCCGACAACATTTTTCCATTTCAGGGCGTCAAACACCTCACAGGCGGCGTTCGCCATGCCGGAGTAGCATTTGACCAGAACGACGTGTCCGGCAAAATCCACCCCCAGAACAGACTCATGGAAGATCGTCTCAAAACGGCTCTGGATCTTCGGGTTCAGCGCCTCGTTGTGGCTGGAAACATACCGGTAGCCGGTGCTCGTGGCCGCTTTGACCAGGCTGAGCTCCCGGATATCGCGGGAGATCGTGGCCTGTGTGGCATCGAATCCCTCATTTCGCAGATGGTCAAGCAGGGACTCCTGACGGCTGATCGGATGCTCCTGGATCAGCCGCAGGATCGTCTGCTGACGCTCCCGCTTGGTTTTGGCATCGCCTCGGCTGCTGGCCATATCGGTTCCCCTTTCTGTCAAAACTTACCGTCTGCCGCGCAGTTTCTGGTCGATGGCCTGAAACTGGTCGGCTTTGCTGAAGGTGATGAGCTGCACGATCTGGTCACTCAGCCGCACTTCGGCGGTGGCACCGGCATGCAGAGAATAGCCTGCCGCACCATCGCAGCTGACGAAGACTTCCTCGTCCGCGACCTGACCGACGCAGATGTTGATCTTGCGTTCCTGCGCAAACACCATGGCCGGACTGGCCAGACTGTGCGGGCAGATGGGCGTGACGACCACGCCCTTGGTCTGCGAGTCCAGGATGGGCCCGCCGGCTGCCAGCGAATAGGCCGTGGAGCCGGTTGGCGTAGCCACGATCACACCATCTCCGCGGTAATGCTCGACCAGAATGTCATCGCAGTAGATGCTGAAATCAATGGCCTGCTGCAAACGGCCTTTGGTGATGACGACATCGTTGAGGGCGTGGCCCTCCCAGCTGTCGTCGCCCAGAACGCGGACGTAAAGCAGCATCCGGTTGTCCAGCAGATAATCTCCCCGCGCAACGGCAGAGAGCTTCTGTTCCATCTCGTTAATCTCACAGGTGGCCAGAAAGCCGCAGCGCCCCAGGTTGATGCCGAGGATGGGCTTCCGGTATTCCAGCGAGAGGTTGGCCTCGTGCAGGATGGTGCCATCCCCGCCGATGGTCAGGATGACATCCGTTTTTTTGAGGCATTCCTCCTGCGACAGATACTCCACGCCCATCGTGTCGCACACAGCCTTGAGGTCGGTCTGCATCAGCACCCTGGCACCGTGGGTCAGCAGGATCTGCGCGGCCCGCTGCGAGATGCCGTAGGCCATCGCTTTGCCGGGGTTGGGTGAAATATAAACAGTCACACCCAGCACCTTCTTTCTGCTCTCAGTGGTCCAGCGTCGAATGGCTGGCTTCCACGACCTGTTTTGCCACACTGTCGTCCAGCACGGCGGGCTCTGCGCTCTTCTGCACGAACATCAGGTACTCAATGTTGCCTTCCGGGCCTTTGACGGGGCTGAAATCCAGCCCGCGCACGGCGAAGCCGTTGGCCGCTGCGTAGCCCATCGCATTGTGCAGCACCTCGCAATGGGTGGCCGGGTCGCGCACGACGCCGTTCTTGCCGACCTTTTCGCGGCCGGACTCGAACTGCGGTTTGACCAGACAGACGCCCATGGCGTCTGGTGTGGTGATCGCCTGCGCCACCGGGAAGATGTGATGCAGCGAGATGAACGAGACATCTACACTGAAAAATTCAATGGGTTCGCCCAGCTGATCGGGGGTAACGCTGCGGATGTTGGTGCGCTCCATGTTCACGACCCGCTCGTCGGTGCGCAGTTTCCAGGCCAGCTGGCCGTAGCCGACATCGACGGCATAGACCTTGACCGCACCATTTTGGAGCATGCAGTCGGTGAAGCCGCCGGTGGACGCACCGATGTCCATGCAGACTTTGCCGTTGGGGGTCAGTGGGAAGCACTGCATTGCTTTTTCCAGCTTCAGACCACCGCGGCTGACATAACCGATGTCGTGGCCGCGCACCTCGACTTTGGCGTCTTCCTTGATCATCTCACCGGCCTTGTCCACCTTCTGCTCGTTGACGAAGACGACGCCGGACATGATCATGGCTTTGGCACGTTCACGGCTCTGGATCAGGCCATGCTGAACCAGATATTGATCCAATCGGATTTTCAAGATGCAGTTTCTCCTTTCCTGTGCTCACGGACTGCCTGTGCCAGATGGGCGGCGTCCAGACCGGTCGCCTCCTTGATCTGCGGGACGGTCGCGTGGGGCAGACGAACGTTTTCAACGGCCCGGTGGATGTAAGTTCCCTTCCAGCCTGCCCGATGCAGTGCGGCTTCGAGGTGCTCGCCGATGCCGCCGCAGGCGACACACTCTTCGGCAAACAAAACGACCGGATAGCGACGGATTTCTTCAATGAGATCATCTGTAAAGGGGAATATCTTTACAAGCTTGTAGACGTCGCAGGGCAGGTTTTCCTCCCCCAGAAGCTGGGCGGTCTGGAGCACATCCTCCACTTCGTCGGCGTAGCTGACCAGTGCGATCTGCGCGCCGGGTGCCGTGTGCATCCGGTCGTACGCTTTGCCCGAACAGCCGTAAGCCGCCAGCACCGCGCTTTCGCCGCCGCGCGGATAGCGGATGGCGCGGGGGCCTTTCTGGTCCTTGCCCAGCAGGACCGGCAGCCAGTGCCGCAGCTCCGCATAGTTCGACGGCGAATAGATGGGGATGCCGACCTGGCTCAGGAAAGCCGGGTCAAAGATGCCCTGATGGGTCTCACCATCGGCCGGGACAAAACCGGCACGGTCGATGGCGAAGACGACGTTCTCATTGAGCAGGTTGACGTCGTGGATGATCTGGTCATAGGAGCGCTGTAAAAAGGTGGAATAAATGCAGACCACCGGCAGCATCCCCTGGCTGGCAAGACCGGCGGCAAAGGTCACTGCATGCTGCTCGGCCATGCCTACATCGAAGAACCGCTCCGGGTGCGTGTGTGCAAAGAATTGCAGACCGGTGCCGTACTTCATCGCTGCCGTGATGGCGCAGATGGTTTTGTCCGCTGCTCCCTCCTGATTCAGCAGGTTGCCGAATACGGTCGAGAACGATTCCTTCGGGGCGACCTCCGGGTCCGGGATGCTGTCGATGAGGTCGAACTTCGAGACGCCGTGGAAGTTGCCGGGGTTGCTCTCGGCGGGCGCGTAACCCTTGCCCTTTTTCGTGACGACATGCAGGAAGTGCGGGCCGGGCTGCTTATGGATGCTGCGCAGGATCCGCTCGACTTCCTGCTCATTGTTGCCATCAAAGGGGCCGTAGTAATGGAAGCCCATATCCTCAAACATGGTGGAGTGGTACATGGCGCGGCGCACCATGGCCTTGCTGTTCTGGATGGTCACCTTGAGCGGTGTGCCGACCACAGGCACGTGGTCCAGAAAGCTGCGCACATTCTCCTTGGCATCGAAGTAGCGGTTGGTGGTGCGCAGACGCTTGAGGTAGCGGGACAGCGCACCCACATTTTTGGAGATGGACATCTTGTTGTCGTTCAGAACGACGAGCAGATTGTCCAGGCTGCCGATGTTGTTCATTCCCTCGTAGACCATGCCGCCGGTAAAGGCACCGTCGCCGATGAGCACGATCACCTGCCCCGGCTCCCCCCGCAGCTTTTTGGCCCACGCAATGCCGATGCCGACCGACAGCGCGGTGTTGCCGTGGCCGGAAATGAAGGCGTCGTGTTCACTCTCGTTGGGGTTCGGGAAACCGGACAGGCCGTCGAGCTGGCGGAGCTTTGCAAAGCCCTCGCGGCGGCCGGTCAGCAGCTTGTGCGTATAGCACTGGTGGCCCACATCGAACACGATCTCGTCCTGCGGGGTCGCAAAGACGCGGTGCAGCGCTACCGTCAGCTCTACAGCCCCCAGGTTGGAGGCCAGATGGCCACCGGTCTTGGATACGTTTTCCAATAAAAATTCGCGGATGTCCGCACAAAGCTGCTCGACCTGCTGGCCGGAGAGCTTTTTGAGATCGCTGGGCTGCGAGATTTTTTCCAGCAAAGGCGAATTCATAGATTCACGTCCTTCTCACAATTTGGAATCAGCGGGTCTGCCCGCTAAAGATCAGCTCAGAGCGCCATCGGGTACAGCGCCCCGACCACGCAGCCGACCACAAAACCGGCCAGGACCTGCAGCGGCGTGTGGCCGACCATTTCCTTCAGGTGCATGTTCTGGAGGAAGGGGGCGTTCTTTTCCGTTACGTCGATCCACTGCTCGATCATCTTGTTCAGCACCTTGGCCTGTTCGCCGGTCTCGCGGCGGACACCCATGGCGTCGTGCATCGTGATGATGGCGACGACTGCGGCCACCGCAAAGATCGCCGAGCCGAAGCCCTCGCTCCGGGCCGTGGCGATGACCATGGCGCAGACGGTCGCGCTGTGGGCGCTGGGCATACCGCCGTCTCCCCACATCCGCTCCAGCTGGAACTTGCCCAGCAGGATAAAATTGATGAGGGTCTTCAATACCTGCGCGACGAACCACGCCAGAAGCGCCACCGTCAGGATCGGATTCAGGTTCAAAACATCGCGGATCAGTTGCATGTTATGCTCTCTTTCTTTTTTGTTTATTCAGCTGCGGCGGACCAGCAGTTCCCTGGCAAGCTGCTCCAGGAAGGCGCTCTTTTCGCCAAATTCTGCGCGCAGAGACGCGCAGGTCTGCTCGTTCAGCCTGCGGGCCAGCTCCATCGCACCCTCGGTACCGTAGAGGGTGACGAAGGTGGTCTTGCCGTTCTCGCTGTCGCTGCCGATGGGCTTGCCCAGCTGCTCCTGCGAGCCGATGACATCCAGCACATCGTCCACGATCTGGAACACCAGACCGATGCCGTAGGCGTAGCCCTCCAGCTCCCGGCACTGGGTCTCGTTGGCCTGCGCAGCGGCAGCGCCCATCTGGACGGCTGCGTTGATGAGCGCGCCGGTCTTGTTGCGGTGGATGAGGCGCAGCTGCTCTTCGGTCGCAGCCAGAGCCTCATATTTCAGATCCAGCTCCTGGCCGTAGACCATGCCGCGGCTGCCCGCACCGGCTCCCAGCGCCCTGGCCGCCCGCACATTGACGATGGCAGGGGCTTCGACGTTGGCGATGACATCAAATGCCTCGGTCAGCAGGACATCACCGGCCAGCATGGCCGTGGCCTCGCCAAATGCCTTGTGGCAGGAGGGCTTGCCCCGGCGCAGGTCGTCGTTGTCCATGCAGGGCAGATCGTCGTGGATCAGCGAATAGCAGTGCAGCATCTCCACGGCGGCGGCAAACTGGTCTGCAGCGGCGGCATCACCGTTCAGCATATCGCAGACGGCCAGCACCAGTACAGCACGGATGCGCTTTCCGCCGCCCAGCAGGCTGTAGCGGGCTGCACGGCAGACGTCCGACTCTTCGGGCAGATAGGTGTTGCAGGCAGTCTCCAGCGCAGCATTGACCCGCACCAGATACTCCTGATACTGCTTTGCGTAATCCATTGATAGATCCTCCTTAGTTGTCTGCTTCCGGCTGCGGGGCGGCGGTGCGCTTGGCGTCGATCTCGTCCAGCTGCAGCGAAGCCTTTTCCAACGTTGTGCGGCAGTAATCGGTCAGGGATGCGGCCTCCGCATAGAGCTTGACCGATTCCGCCAGCGTCGTTTCCGGCTGCTGCATCTGGTCAAGGATGCCTTCCAGCCGGTCCATTCCTTCTTCAAAGCTCTTGGGTGCTCTCATTGGGTCCCTCCACGGCATCCACGGTACAATGGATGCGGTTCACTGCGCCGCAGAGCGTCATCTTCTGCCCTTCGCGAAGGGCGTCCGGCGCACAGATGCGGCCTTTTTCGTCCTGCACGAGCGCATAGCCCCGCGCGAGGACGCCATACGGGTTCAGCGTTGCAGCCAGCGCAGCCGCATGGCGCAGACGCAGCCCGGCGTCCTGCTGCTTTTCCCGCGCGGCCGTTTGCAGCTGCCCGGAAACTGCCTCCAACTGCTGCTGACGGCCTGCAAGCTGTGCCTGCATGTTCTGCCGGGAAAGCGGCTGCACCGTTTCGTCCAGCCTATTATAGCATAAACTCAGCCTGTTTTGGATAGAAATGTGAATATTTTCTTCCAAATTGCATAATTTTCGTGAAAATTCGGCCCGGTCGGGCACGGCAAGCTCTGCCGCCGCCGATGGGGTCGGGGCGCGCTGGTCTGCCACAAAGTCCAGGATCGTAAAGTCGATCTCGTGACCGATGGCGCTGATGAGCGGTGTTTTGCAGCGGGATGCGGCCCGCGCGATGCGCTCGGCATTGAAGACCCAGAGGTCTTCCCGGCTTCCGCCGCCGCGCGCCACGATGATCTCGTCCACCTGACCGGACTTGTCCAGCCGGTCGATAGCTGCGGCGATCTCGTCAGCCGCTTCAAATCCCTGCACGTTGACCGGGCAGAGCAGCAACCGCACGGCGGGCCACCGCCGCCCGATGACGTTCCGGATATCCTGCAGCGCAGCCCCCGTCTTGCTGGTGACGAGGCCGATGCACTTCGGGAACCGGGGCAGCGGCTTTTTGCGTTCGGCGGCAAACAGACCCTCCCGGTCGAGTTTTGCTTTCAGCTGCTCAAAGGCGAGCTGCGCCGAACCGATGCCGTCCGGGAACATGTCGTTGACATAGACCTGGAACGCACCGTCTCGCTCGTACAGGGTGGCGCGGCAGCGGACGACAACCTTCATCCCCTCTTCGGGGCGGAAACCGAGCCGCCGCGCGTCCGACCGGAACATCACCGCTTTGACGCTGCTCGTCTCGTCCCGCAGCGAGAAATAACAGTGTCCGCTGCGGGCGTTCTGAACAAAGTTCGCAATCTCGCCCCGGAGGGCAAGGTCGAACAGGAGGTCGTTGGCATCCAGCAGGGTCTTGACGTATTGGTTCAGCGCCGAGACGGAGATCACTTCAGCCATAATCCGGCCTCCCGTGCGGCAAGGATGGACACACCGATGGCGTTGTCGCTGGAATACCGGCCCGGCACGAAATACACCTGCGGCAGGCGCTGCTGCACCCACACGCGGATGATGTCGCTGCTCATAACGCCGCCTGCGCAGACCACCGGCAGGCCGGGGTATTCCTTCTGCGCCGCCTTCGTCATCCGGACGACGGTATCGGCCACGCAGAGCAGGCAATATTTGCAGACGTACTCCGGGCTTTTTCCGGCTTGCAGCAGCGCATTGCACTGATTTTCCAGACCGGAGAGACTGCACGTCATCCCTTTGACGCTGGACTTTGGCCGGATGGGCTCTTCGCACAGCGCTGCCAGACGGGAGACCTCGGCACCTGCCGGGAACGGAAAGCCCAGCTTGACGCCCACGCGGTCCACGGCCTGCCCGGCGTAGAGATCACTGCTGGTGCCCAGCGTCGTGATCTGCCTGACCTCGTCGCAGAGCAGCAGGTCGGTGGTGCCGCCGGAAATGTGGAAGAGCAGCACCTTCTGGCGGAACAGCTCCTCCCCTTTGGCGGCAAACAGAGCAGCGGCGGCATGCCCCTGCTGATGGGTCGTGTGGACGAGTGGGATGCCCCGCGCTCTGGCAAAAGCCGTAGCTGCACTGACGCCCGCCAGGAAGCAGGGCATGTAGCTTCCCTCCACGGGGCGGGGCTTCTGCGAAACGCCCACCGCCGCGATCTGCGTCAGGTCGAACTCCCGGCTCAGTTCCTCCAGCATTTCGGGCAGAGCGGTGGTGTGGTGGAACAGCGCATCGCTCTGGCGGAGGCCCAGCTGGCCCTCCTTGACCGGAAGAAACCGTTTCTTTGCACAAACAACCTCTCCGGCTGTGTCAAAAACTGCCAGAGAGGTTGCATAATTGCTTGTGTCGATGCCCAGTGTATAGCGGCTCACGGCTCTTCGGACGCTGCATCTTCGGCAGTGTCCAGACCCTGCTCCCGCGCGACGGTGCCCAGCAGGCCGTTGACGAACTGGTAATCCTCATCTGCTCCGTATTTCTTGGTCAGTTCGACCGCCTCGTTGATGACGACGCCGACCTTTTTCTCGTCGCCGTACAGCATCTCTGCCAGAGCCAGGCGCAGCACCGTCAGGCTCACGCGGGGCAGACGGGACATGGTCCAGTTGCGCAGATGGCTGCTGATGAGGTCGTCCACCTCAGCAGAATGGTCATAGTAAGCGTTCAGCAACCGCTTGCCGAACACATCCACGGGATGCTCTTCATCCTCGGTGTTGTTGAGCAGAGCCTCCCGCAGGGGCACGTCACCAAACGTCTGCGAAAAAGCCAGCAGAAACGCATTCTCACGGGCTTCACGACGGGGCAAAATATTTTCCATAGTATTCCTCTCACCTTATTCCTGTTCTTCGGCGGCAACACCCGCAATGACCAGATTGACGCGGCTCACGGTCACGTTGGTCATGTTCTGAACAGCAGTCTTCACGTTTTCCTGTACTTTTTCGGCCACGGCCGGGATGCGCGCACCAAAAGCGACCACCAGATTCAGGGTTAGCTCTGCGGTGCCGTCCCGCATTTCCACGGTAACGGCCTGCTGGATGCTGGCGGCTTCCAGCAAGTCCTTCACTTTTTTGTTCTGCTTGCCGCAGGAAACCTCGGACACACCGTCCACTTCCAGTGCAGCGCAGCGCGCGATCTTGCCAATGACCTCGGTGGAAATCTGCAGGGTCCCGCCGTTAAGATCCATATTCTGTAAATCCATTCTATGGTCCTCCATCTGAAATGAGCGTTCGCTCATTCTTTTTATTTCCATCTTTGCAGGGAGCGTTCCCTGCCATTGAATGCTTATGTTTATTATATCATCTTTCGGCCCGATTCACAACTGTTTCTTTTGGTTCCGGGTCTGGCTTTTGCAAAAGGCGGGTCAGCTGGCAGACGGCAAGGCAGCACACAAAGAACACCAGCAGCAGGCAGTCCGGCGGCAGACGGCGCATCGGGACCACCTGCGGCGGCAGGGTGCTGAAGACGCTCTGCTCCCCCTGCGGCAAAAGCAGCCAGAACAGCCCCACCGAAAACGGCAGGTGGAGCAGCCGCCCCGCAAGCAGGGGCCGCAGAGTCATTTCGGGCGGGCAGAGCGCACGGACCTGCAGCAGGACCGAAAGCCCCTGCACACTGAGGGCGGCGCAGCAGAGCAGACTGCCCCACGGCCCGGTGCGGGCGGCAAGGTCGCAGCCGGAGCAGACTTCCAACAGCATGGCGCACACGGTGCCCACGGCAGGCGGGAACACAGCGCCCACCCCCGTCGCCAGCATCCGGAAGAAGAGCACAAAACCACAGAGTTTCAGATAGGCCATGGTCGCATTCGTGAGAAGGTCGGTCAGCTGTGGCGGCGGGGCTTCGGGCGGCGGAGCTGTGCACGTGGCCGGCTGCTCTGCCCCCGAAAGCCGATTCAGCAGCGCAGCCGTAAGATACCCGGCACTCCCCTGCGCCAGAAACAGCAGGATGCCAAGCTCTGTACTGTGGAGCAGCGTCTGCCCGACCGTTAGGACCACGAACGACGGCCCGGAACAGACGCAGGCGGGCAGGAGCGCATCCGCCTGACGCGGGGTGAGCTGCCCGGTGCGGACGGCCTGTGCCGCCGCGTTTGCTGCCGGGGCAAAGCCGCCGAACAGACCGATGAGCAGGACCCGCGCCGCACAGGGAGCCTGCACCCCGATGCACCACGCCGCGGGCCGGAGCGGGATGGCCAATAGGTCGCCCGCCGGGCACTGGACCAGCAGCGACGACACCACCAGAAACGGAAAAAGCGAGAGCAGCAGCGGCCCGGCGCAGAGGGCCAGACCCTCCCGAAGCGCCTGCCCGCAGGCCTGCGGCACCGCAAACGGCAGTGCGCCCGCCAGAACCGCCAACAAAAACAGACCGATCTGATACATACGCAACCCCTCCGCTTCCATATATATGGAACAGGGGGCGTTGCCTTGCATAGCAGGTACGGGGAGGGAGCGGGCGTGAAAAAACAGCGGAGCGGGCGACTTTCCCTGCGCGAATGGCTCTGGCGGATGTTCCGCCAGCCGCCGCGCGGGTTTTACGGTCAGCCGTCGGTCTACCGCAGCGGCGACCGGATGGAGATCGAGCAGTTCCGGCGCATCCTGACCTACGATGAAGAAAAGCTCTGTCTGGAATTCCGGCGGGGGCGGTTCACGGTCTACGGAGACGAACTGCACATCGAAACGCTGGCCGCGCACCGCATCACTTTGCGGGGGTGCGTTCTGCGCACCGAATTTGACGGCGACGGTGGGCATTAGGAGGAAGAGACGATGGATGTACGGCTGCTCTGGGCGGGGGTGTGGTTCACAGCGCAAAACGGCGATGCCGAAAGCCTGCTCTCCGAAGCGGCGCGGGCGGGCCTGCATCTCTCAGCGGTCTCCCCTGCACCCGGCGGCTTTTCGGGCCGGTGCGCGGCCTGGCAGTACCGAAACCTTGCGGCACTGGCCCGAAAGCGGCGGGTACGGCTGCGCATTCAGACCCGCACCGGGCTGTACTTCCGGCTGCGGCCCTTTCTGCGGCGGCGCGGGCTGTGGGTGGGTGTTTTACTGTTCGTTCCCCTGCTGGTCTGGTCACAGGATCTTGTCTGGGCCGTGGATGCAGGCAGCCTGACCACCGGGCAGCGAGCGCGGGCTGAGGCGATCCTGCGGGAGCAGGTGCAGCTGATGCCCGGAAGTGCTGTCACGCAGGAAAAACTGACCGCAGGCGAATACGCTCTTTTGCAGAGCGGCGAGTTTTCCTGGGCGAGCCTGAACTTTCTGGACGGGCGGCTCGTGGTGGAAGCAGCTGCCGCAAAGCCGGTGCCCGACATCGCCGCCGGGAAGGCAGACGGCGTCTTTGCCAAAGCGGCCGGAACGGTGGTCCGCACCAACCTTGTCAGCGGGACGATGCTTGCTGCACCGGGACAGGCTGTGGAGGCCGGGCAATTGCTCATTGGCACCTCCCGCACCGAGCGGGACGGAACGTTGATCTATGAGCCTGCCGCCGGTGCGGTCTTTGCGCAATTGGAGTGGGAGCATACGCAGGAGGAACCGCTGAACATTACTGCAAAACGGCTGACAGGAAAGCACTTTTCAAAACGGGTGATCTCAATAAATGGGCAGCGCATTTCACTTCCGTCATGGAAGCCTTTTTCAGAAGAAACTGCACTTGTGACGACACGGCATATCCAACCGGATATTCTTGGGTTTGGCCTTCCCTTTTCGGTAGAAGAGACAACGTATTCCGAACAAACAGAGCAGGAAATTCCATACACCGAAGAGCAGGCGCTCGCGCTTGCGAAACTGCACAGTTTGCAGGCGCTTTTCCACGCCTATCCGGACGCCGCGTTTGTGGCACAAAAAGAGGACGTTTCCATCGAAAACAACATTCTCTATTACCGGGTCGTTTATACCATCGTTGCCAATATCTGCGCAGAGTAAACGGCGGCAGAGAGCGAGAAACTCTCTGCCGCTGTTTCATACTATTTTAATTTTTCCAACGCATCCGTCTGTTGCTGCGCTGCCGCTTTATGATACCACACATTTGCAATTTCCAAATCTTTTGGAACAATGATTCCATTTTCATAGAACCACCCCAGATTGAATTGTGCATCGCGGTCACCATGCTGCGCGGCACGTTCCGTCCAATAAAATGCCTGTGTGAGATTTTTTTGAACCCCATAACCTTCCAGATAGAAATATCCCACTTGACATTCCGCCAGAGGATATCCCTTTTCTGCAAGTTTCAAATGTCCTGCAAAACACAATTCATATCGCTTTGTGTTCCAATACTGTTCAATCAACGCATTACATTCGTCAAGTTCTTTACAAGGAGCATAGTAATCAGACACTTTCATTTTCCTCAGTCGGCACGGGCGTTTTGTGCTTATCTACAGCCTTTTGGACCAGCTCGTTCAGGTCGAACTGATACTTGGTGTGGCAGAAGTGGCAGACGACCTCGCAGTTGGGGTCCTCGTCACGGAGTTTTTCCAGTTCCTTTTTGCCGAGGCTGAGCAGCATCTCTTCGGTGCGCTCGTGGCTGCAATCGCACTGGTATGCGACATCCCGCTCGTCGAGGACGTTGGGTTCAAAGCCCTTCAGGGCCAGCTGCATCATATCCTCCGGCGTCTTGCCCGCGCGGAGCATTTCAGTGACGGAGGGCATGGCGGCAATGTTCTGTTCCAGCTGGGTGATCTCGGCATCGGTGGCACCGGGCAGCAGCTGGATGAGATAGCCGCCTGCGCAGGCGATGGTCAGGTCTTTATCGACCAGAACGCCCAGTGCACAGACGGTGGGCACCTGCTCACTGTAAGCATAGTAGCTGGTCAGGTCTTCGGCGATCTCACCGGAGACAAGAGGTACTTGACCGACGGTCGGTTCTTTTTGCAGGCGGTTATCCCGGATGACGGTCAGCACACCGTCCATGCCGACGGCACCGCCGACATCCAGATGGCCGTTTTCCTTGAGCGGAAGCTCCACCAGCGGGTTGTCGATGCAGCCCTTCACGTTGCCGGTGCCATCGGTGCAGGCGATGAGGACGCCCGCCGGGCCGCTGCCCGAAACGCGCAGGGTGATGGTGTCCCGGTCATCCTTGAGCATGGAGCCCATCAGGGCGGCCCCCGTCAGCAGACGGCCAAGGGCGGCGCTGCAGGTCGCACTGGTCTTGTGGAGCTGCTCGGCCTTGCGGACGATCGCGGTAGAGTCCACACCGCAGAAGACGACACCACCGTTTTCCGACAGGCCGCGGATCAGATTCGACATATTATTGTTCCTCCAATTGAGTATACTGCTTGACAGCGCAGAAGAAATAGCGTTCGCTTTCCTCGGTCAGCTGCCCGAACGTCTCGCCGTCACAGACGCTTTCCAGCACAAAGCCGTGCCGCTCCAGCGCCGCACGGATGGCAGCGAGGTCGTAAGTGTATTCGTAGAACTGCTCGTGGAAATGCTCCCCGGTCTCCCGGTAGTCGATGTCCACGGTGATCTCCACCCGGCGGTCCTCGGCGCTGTAATGGTTGCGCCAGACACAGCTTGCGTCCTCTTCCTCAAAGGTGAAGGCGTTCTCCCCCAGCACCTGCTGGTGCTTGTACGGGGTGTTCATATCAAAAAGGAAGACGCCACCCTCTTCCATAAAGAACCCGGCGTTGGCAATGGCCGTGTCGAGGTCCGGGATATGGTTGAAGGTATCGAAGGTGGACACAGCACCCCGGATGGTGCCGTAGAGGTCGAGCTTGAGCAGGTCCTGCTGCAACAGCAGCAGCCTGCCCGAAAGGCCCAGCTGTTCGGCTTTGTCCCGCACGACGCAGAGCATCTCCTCCGACTGGTCGATGCCGATCATATCATAGCCCGCCTGGGTCAGCATCAGGGTCAACTCACCCGTGCCGCAGCCCAGGTCTGCCAGGATGCCGTCTGCGATACCGTGGGCGGTCAGCTCCTTGTGGATATGGGCATAGAGGGCATCGTAGTCGGCTTCCCCGTTGAATTCATCGTAGAAGTAGGCAAATTCATTGTAAGCCATGGCGTTACTCCGCATCCTCTTCGGCGACGGCCTCGTTCAGAACGGCCTGCAGCTCCGGGATGCCGTAGCCATTTTCGCCGCTGGTCAGCACGACCTTCCGGCAGCCGTAGGGCAGGCAGAGCGTTTCGAACTCCGCCTGCGTCTTGGCCAGCTGGCTCTTTTTGAGCTTGTCTGCCTTGGTCAGCGCCACGATGAACGGGATCTCATGGTAGTGCAGATACTTCAGCATCTGCAGATCGTCTGCACTGGGGGCGTGGCGGCAGTCGATGAGCTGCACCAGCAGGGTGTGGTGGCGGGGTGCCTCGAAGTAGCTGTTGATGAGGTCGTCCCAGCGCTCGCGGTCGGCGTTGCTGACCTTGGCATAGCCATAGCCGGGCAGGTCCACAAAATAGCAGTCGTCCACCGAATAGAAATTGATGGTGGCCGTTTTGCCCGGTGTGCTGGACACACGGGCCAGGTTTTTGCGGTTGCACAGCTTGTTGATGAGGCTGGACTTGCCCACGTTGGAGCGGCCGGAGAAGCTCAGCTCCGGGCGGTCACTGTCCGGCAGCTGGCTGGAAATGCCATAGCTGGCGATAAAATCCGCTTTGTTGTAGTTCATAGCTGCACTCCTTTTTCAGCAGACGGCACCCGGCTTGGGCTGCTCGGTCGTCTGCGGGATGGCTGCAGCGTCCGCAGGCTTCTTGGCTTTTTTGCCGGGGTGCGAGTGGCGGGCGGAAACGGTCTTGGGTTTGAGCAGCGCGGCGTTGAGCACCTGCGCCAGGTTGGACATGGGCAGGAACTGGATGTTCTTCTTGACCTCGTCGTCCACCTCGTACAGGTCGGAGACATTGTCCTTCGGGATGAGGACGGTCTTCATCCCCTCGCGGTATGCGGCCATGCTCTTCTCGCGCAGGCCGCCGATGGGCAGCACATTGCCGTGCAGGGTGATCTCGCCGGTCATGGCGACATCGCCGCGCACCGGAATGCCGGACAGGCAGGACACCAGCGCCGTGGTCAGGGTGACACCGGCAGAGGGGCCGTCCTTGGGCACGGCCCCTTCGGGGGCGTGGATGTGCAGGTCACACTTCTTCAGCCGCTCCGGGTCGATGCCGTATTCATTGGCGTGGACGCGGACGTAGGTCACGGCCAGCTGCGCGCTCTCCTTCATCACGTCGCCGAGCGAACCGGTGACGGTGATCTTGCCGCTGCCGTTGTCCATGACCTGCACCTCAATGGGCAGGGTCTCGCCGCCGATGCTAGTCCAGGCCAGACCGTTGGCGATGCCGATGGCGTTGGTGCGGTTGAGGAAATCGGGCTTGACCATTTTGGGGCCCAGAAGCTCTTCCAGATTGGAGCCGGTCACGGAGAAGCTCTCCACCTCACCGGATGCGATCTTGCGGGCGCATTTGCGCAGCACACTGGTGATGGTGCGTTCCAGATTGCGGACGCCGGCCTCGCGGACATAGCCGTCGATGATGCCGTACAGAGCGCTCTGAGAGAAGGTGACTTTGCCGGCCAGACCGCAGGCCTTGAGCTGCTTGGGCACCAGATGCTTGCGGGCGATGTTGTACTTTTCCACGCGGGTATAGCTGGGCAGCTCGATGACGTCCATCCGGTCGCGCAGCGGGCCGGGGATGGCACTCAGGTCATTGGCCGTGGTGATAAAGAGCACATGGCTCAGATCGAACGGCATGTCGATGAAGTGATCGTTGAAGGTGGCGTTCTGCTCCGGGTCCAGAGCTTCGAGCAGAGCGGCCGCAGGGTCGCCCCGGAAATCGCCTGCCAGCTTGTCGATCTCGTCGAGGAGCATCAAGGGGTTGGAGCTTTTTGCGGTGATCATCGCGCTGATGATCTTGCCGGGCATGGCACCGATATAGGTGCGGCGGTGGCCGCGGATCTCGGCCTCATCCCGCACACCGCCCAGGCTCAGGCGGACATACTTGCGGCCCAGGCTCTCGGCGATGGAACGCGCGATGCTGGTCTTGCCGACACCCGGAGGGCCGACCAGGCAGATAATCTGACCCTTGACGTCCGGGGCCAGCTTGCGGACCGCCAGCACTTCGAGGATGCGGTCTTTGACCTTTTTCAGGCCGTAGTGGTCGCGGTCCAGGATGTGCTGTGCCTTGGCGATGTCGAGGTCGTCCTCAGTGAAGGTGTTCCATGGCAGTTCCAGGCAGGTATCCAGATAGGTGCGGATGACCGTCCCCTCCTGGTTGCTGCTCTGCATTTTGGCCAGACGGTCCACTTCCTTGAGGAGCTTCTTCTCCCGCTCGGCGTCGAGGTGCAGGGCCGTGATCTTGCGGCGGTATTCCTCGGCTTCGGCGGTGGTGTCATCGTCCTCGCCCAGTTCCTCGCTGATCATGTGCATCTGCTCGTGCAGGTAGTAGTCGCGCTGATTCTTGTCCATGGCTTCATCGACCTTCTGCGCGATCTCCTTGTCGATCTCCAGCATCCGGCGCTCGCGGTGCATCCGCTCCACGAGCAGGCGCAGACGGCCCAGAAGCGTTCCCTCTTCCAGCACGGCCTGCTTATCCTCAAAGCGGAACAGGAGGTTGGCCGGGATATACTCGCAGAGAAACGCCGGGTCGTTGTTGGAGTTGACCGCGAACACCACATCCTTGCCGATGCGGGGGTTCAGGCTCAGCAGCTCGTCAAAGCTCTTCTTCACGTTGCGGAGCAGCGCGTCGGCCTCGGCCTCCTCGTCGGGCTTGACGGGGCGCACCGGCGTGGGGCGGACCGAAGCCAGCAGGAAGCTGCCGTCGGTGTCCATCTCGGTGAGCCGGGCGCGGTATTTGCCCTCCACCAGGATGCGGACGAGGTCGTCCGACACCCGCATGACTTGCTTGATCTCGGCCACGACGCCGTAATTGTACAGGCCGTCGGCACCGGGGTCGTCGGCCTTCATATCCTTTTGTGCGATCAGGAAAACGTTGGAGTGATTGCTGACCGCCCACTCCACAGCGGCAATGCTCTTTTCGCGGCCCACCTCAAAATGAAGCAGGTTGTTGGGAAAGACGACAAGCCCCCGCAGAGCGATGGCGGGCAGATGGAGGATGTTCCGCTCCACCCGGACCGTGACTTTTTCAGACATATGCAAAACCTCTTATTTTTCTTTTATATTGTAGCCCAGGCGGCCCAGAGCCGGCAGCAGCGCCCGGAGCGTGATGGACGTCAGTGCGCCCATCACGAGGCCGAGCACCAGCATCACCGGCGCATAATAGAGGGAGACCGCCGAGGATAAGATCACACTGGCACCCAGAAGCTGACCGATGTTGTGGAACAGCGCACCGCATACCGAGAGGATGTACCAGGTGGGACGCACCGGTGCGTGGTAATACAGCAGCCACATCACCAGCAGCGAGAGCAGACCGCCGCACAGCGAGAGGAACCCCGCCGTCCAGCCGGAGACCAGAAAGACGAACAGCGCTTTCAGGAGATCCAGCACGAGCGCCTGCTTCGGCCCCATAAAGAACAATGCGTACATCACCACAATATTCGCCAGCCCCAGCTTCATGCCCGGCAAAAGGCCGGGAAGCACCAGTGTGCCCTCAACGAATGAGAGCGCCATGGCCAGCGCAAACAGCAGCCCTGAAAGGGCGATGCTGTGGGTCTTGGAATCGTTGCGGCGGTGGTTCGGCATGAAACGGCCTCCTTCGGGTGATCATTCTTCGGTGCTGCTCTGCTCGTACTGCTCCTGTTCCTCCATGGCCTTTTCCCAGGCGGCGAACAGTTCTTCCTGATGGAAGCGCAGATCGGCAAGCTCATCGCTTTTTTCCCGCAGCAGCTGCGGGTCGTTATAGACTTCCGGCGAGTTGATCTCGTTGTCAAGCTCGACTTCGCGGGCACCGCAGGCTTCCATCTCGTCCTCACAGGCCTTGATCTTAGCCCGCAGCTCGGCGCGGCGGCGGCGCTGCTCCTTGCCGTAACCGGCCCTGGCAGGCTCGGAGGCTTTGGCCGGCTGCGCGGCGGCGGGCGCGCTGCGGCCCATCAGGGCATCGTAGCTGGGGTAGAGCGTCGCCTTGCCGTCCTCCAGATAGAGGATGGGGCATCCGAGGCTGTTCATCAGGTGCCGGTCGTGGGTGACCATGAGCAGCGTCCCGGTATAGGCCATCAGCGCCTCGGTCAGGTTCTCGCGGGTGTAGATATCCAGATGGTTCGTCGGCTCGTCCAGGAAGAGCAGGTTCGGGCGTTCCAGCACGATCTCGGCAAAGCGCAGGCGGGCCAGCTCGCCGCCGGATAGCGCCTCGCAGGGTTTGAACACCGTCTCGCCCCGGAAGCCCAGCTTGGCCAGATGGCTGCGGACTTCCAGCTCCGTCATCCGGGGGTATTTGTTCCAGATGACGTCTATGACCCTGCCCTGCCCCAGGCGGTTCTGCTGCTGGGCAAAGATGCTGGGCCGGGCACCGGTACCCAGCCGGACCATGCCGCCGGAGGGGCGGCGCTTGCCGTCCAGCACCTGCATCAGGGTCGATTTGCCGGCACCGTTGGGGCCTGCGATGACGAGCCGCTGCCCGCGGCAGACTGTGTAGGTGAAAGGCTCCAGCAGGGTGCGCTCCCCGATGCGGATGGTCAGATTCTTCATCAGCACCAGCTCGTTCCACGGCTCCACGTCGTATTCAAAGCGGAATTTGAGCTGGTTCGTCTCATCTTTTGGGGCCTCGGTGATCTCCAGCTTTTCCAGCTGTTTGCGGCGGCTCTGGGCCATTTTGGTCGTGGAAGCGCGGACCAGATTGCGGTCCACGTAGTCCTGCAATTTTTCGGCCAGTGCCACATCGGCGTCGTGCTGCTTCTGGCGCAGGGCATCGGCGGCTTCCTTCTGGGGCAGATAGGCCGAGAAATTGCCCTTGTAGGTCGTCATGGTCTGGAACGAAACTTCCCAGATCTTCGTACAGACGTTATCGAGGAAGTAGCGGTCATGGCTGACGACGAGGACCGCTCCGGAATAGCCCTTGAGGTAGGTTTCCAGCCATTCCATCGTCGCAAAATCGAGGTGGTTGGTGGGCTCGTCCAGAATGAGGACGTCCGGCTTTTGCAGCAGCAGCTTTGCCAGCCGCAGGCGGGTCAGCTCGCCGCCGGACAGGACTGCGATGTTCTTGGTCCAGGTATCCTGTGCGAAACCCATGCCGGACAACACCTTTTTGATGTTGACGTCCATATTATATCCATCGGCTGCGTCGATGATGTTCTGCAGTGCATCGTGCTGCTCCAGCAGAGAGGCATCCTCCGGCGAAGCCGCCATCCGGCGCTCCAGGATCTGCATCTGTGCCATGGCATCCAGCACATGGGCGAAGCAGGAGCGCATCTCGCCGTAGATATCCAGCGTGGGGTCCAGCTTCGCGTTCTGTTCCAGATACCCAAGGGTGACGCCATGGGTCACACTGAACTCGCCCTCATAGTCGGTATATTCCCCGGTCAGGATCTTCAGAAGGGTGGTCTTGCCTGCACCGTTCTGGCCCACGATGCCGATGCGGTCCTCCCGCTCGACGCTGGCCGTGACATCATGCAGGACGATCTTCTCGCCGAAGCTCTTGCCCAGTTTTTCCAAATGTATCAGCATTGTTGTTCATCCAATCTTTTTGTTCCCACTTGCCGCACAGCGCAGGAGCTTAGAGCTGATGGCGGCGGTTCTTCAGCCCGACATTGGCCAGCTCTTCTGGCTCCATGACCAGCTGATACAGCTCTTCGAGATTCGAGATCTCGTAGGTCGGGCAGACCTTGCCCGGATTTTCAGCGTGGTTCGGGTTGTACCAGCAGGTATCCAGCCCGGCGTTGATGCCGCCCTGGATGTCGCTGGTGAGGCTGTCGCCCACCATCAGGACACGCTCGCGGTTCTCCACCCCCAGCGAACGGAGCGCCGTGTCAAAGATCTTGCGGTTCGGCTTTTCGCTGTCGAGTTTCTCGGAGACAAAGACCTCCTCGACGAACTCCTTCAGGCCGGACTCGGCCACACGGCGGGACTGCACCCGGTCGAAGCCGTTTGTCACAACGGCCAGCGTTGCCACCTCGGCCAGCTCCTTCATCACGTCCAGCACATTGGGCGCGGCGAGGTCCGGGTGGGTGGAGAGCTGGTCGAGATAATATTGATTCATCTCGGCACCGCTGCCTGCGGCATTCACGGCCTTCAGGAAGCGGGTGAAGCGCTCCGCCATCAGCTTGTCGCGGCGGATCTGGCCTTTTTCCAGCTGACGCCACAGCTCCCCATTGATGGTGCGGTAGGTCTGCACCGTCTCCGCATCCGGCTCGATGCCGTAGTTGCGGAGCGTATCGGCCAGCGCCTTGCTTTCGGCTGCATCAAAATCCAGCAGCGTATTGTCTGCATCGAACAGGATGCAATAGTATTTTGCCATGGTTCAGTTTCCCCTCTCTTGTTGCATGTTCCGGGGAGCTTGTCCTCCCCAGCCGGAGCCGGTCGCTTCCGGATCGCCGGATTTGCCGGATCGTAAGAACAGCGAGAAGCCAGCCCCGCCCCGGCAGAGCTGGCTTCGCCTTATTCTTCGACTATTTCATACGTTTCATCGTCGGTTTGTTCCGGGGTGTTATCTTCGCAGCGGGAAGCGGCGGAACAGGGTGTTTCCGGGCATTTGGGCATCTCGGATTCCAAAACGCCATTGTCCACATTCTCCCAGTCCATCTCGTACCAGTCCACACTGCCGTCGGTCACATCTTCCTCACCGGGAAGCCCCGGAACACGGATCTCCTCATAGAACATCCACTCACGCTCCCTTCGGAACAGCCTATGCAGCGAAGTGGAAAAGTGTCAGCGGCTTGCTGCGGCCTCGGTGTTCGCTGCGCTCGTCTCGCTGGAAGCGGACAGATCGTTCTCAGCCTTGCTTTCCGAAACTTCGGTCTTCGATTCGCTGTGGGAAGAAGCGCTTTCCTCTTTGGACTCACTCTTTGATTCGCTCTTCGACTCACTCTGAGAAGCGCTGGCCGACTCTGCCTTGGACTCGGCTTTCGACTCGCTCGTGGACGCCGATGCACTGGAAGCAGAGCTGGAGGAGTGCTCCGAACTGCTGCCGGAGGTGCTGTGGGACGAACTGGAGCTGCCGGAAGAGGCGGCTTCTTCTTTGGACGAAGCGGAAGAACCGGATGTACTGCCGGAGGAGGCTCCGGACGAAGACGAGCCGCCCGAACTCGAAGAGCTGGAAGACGAACTGCTGCTCGACGTGCTCGAACTGGACGATTCGCTGTTGACGGTCAAGGTCAGCGTGTTGCTCTTCACGGTGCAGTCGTTGTAGGTGACGACGGCGTAGATCTTATAGCTGCCGACGGCCACGGAGGAGACCGGAACGGTCACGGTCGTATGGCCTGCAGCGGCCTTGACCTCTTCGCCGTTGGCGTACCAGCGGAGATTGTCGCTGTTGGCATACTTGCCGCCGAGCTTTGCTTTGAAGATATAGGAGCTGCCGAACAGGCCCTTGCCCTCGTTGGAGATCTCGACGGACACTGCGGCAAACACGGCCGTGACGTCAATGTTCTGCTGGAACTTGTCGTCGGTGCGGGTGCGGGTGGTGACACCGTCGCTCCACTTGACGAAAACATAGCCCTCGGCGGGAACTGCCGTCACGCTGATGGTCTGGGACGCATCGGTCACGGTGTAGCTCAGGGAGGTCTTGTCGGACTCACCGCCGGAGGTCAGCGTACCGCCGCCCTTCTTTTCGACCCGATAGTGCGCTTCATAGTGAACAGGCTCAGCGGTGGAACTGCTGGCGCTCTCGCTGGCAGACTCCGAGCTGGGAGCCTGGACCGCAGAACTGGGGTTGGAAACATACTCCAGTGTGCGGGTCGGGATGTTGGCGGTATCCGGACGGCGGTCATCGGTGGTGTAGGCGTGGGTGCGCAGATAGCTCAGCGCTGCCTTGAGGCCCGCACTCTTCAGGTGGATGTCGCCGTTTGTGTAGTAGTCCGGCTTGCCGTAGCCATCCTCCCCCTTGAGGATCTCGGCGGTGTTCAGAAACTTGAGGCCCAGCTGCTCGCACAGATTGAGCAGTGCCATGTTCATATCGTCGATCCTGGCCTGATCCATGTGAGGGTAGGTCGAGTGATCCGCCGGGATGGGTGGGATGGTGTTGACGATGATATCGGTATAGGGATAGCTGGCCTGGATGGCCTGGACCAGAGCGGTATAATTCGCGATAAAGTCGGCCACTTCCATGCCGTTGTCGTTGGTGCCGAGGGTGATGACCACGCGGCGGGGCTTCATCATGGCGACAGCCTGGGCAATGGGATAGGCATTGCTGTCCTTCTTAAAGGTGACGATGCCCTCGTTCAGGGCCACCTGTGTGCCGATGCCCTCCTTGGCGCAGAACTGCTGCAGGGAGATCAGGCCGTTGTTGTACAGGCGCACCGTGTTGGAGTCGCCGATGAAGAGGGTCTCGTCCTGGTAGGACTGCCCCGCATCGGCCGTTTCTGCCAGCAGAGAAGCCGATGAATTGTCGATCTGATAGTGCTCTGCCAGATCTTCGCCGTCCGCGGGCGTTTCCGAGGAGACGGAGTCTGCATCGGGTACATTCGGGGCGTCCACTTTGCCCCGCCTGAGCAGGGTCAGAGTGATGCCGATGGTCAGCAGCGCCGCCAGCGCACACACAACGCAGACCAGAACAGCCTGCCGCTGCAAAGGAGTCATAGATTGCTTGTCCGATTGTGTCCTACGATTCATAATGATTCACCATTTTTATTCTCAATCAGCGGTCCGGCCAGGCGTTCACAAGGGCGTCCGCGAGGGCGGCGCAGCTCTCGGCCAGAAAGACCGGGTGGAACGGTTCCAGCTCATCCCGGCTGCCATAGCCGTACAGCGCACCGGCAGCGTCCAGACCGCAGTCTGCCGCACCGCGCATATCGTCGTTGCGGTCCCCGACCATCAGGACCCGTTTGCCCTTGACGCAGGGCTGCTCCAGCACATAGCGGACGACCTCGGTCTTGGTATCGCGGCTCTCGTCCATGGAGGCACCGCCGATGAAATCGAAGTATGGGGCAAGGCCCTGCTCCTTGAGAATGGGCGTCACCACCTGAGTGGGCTTGGAGGTCGCCGTGCAGAGTACAAAGCCCGCTTCCTTCAGGCGGTGGAGCATCTCTGCCGCACCGGGGAACACGCGGCACTCGTGGCTGCCCTTGACGGCATAGCTGGCACGGTAAAGCCTAGCGGCTTCCTCGACCTTGGCCGGGTCGGTGAAGTGCTCTGCGAACGTCTTGCGCAGCGGCGGGCCGAGGTAGCGGCGCAGGTTCACACCGGTGATATCTACGTTCATTTTGCGGAAGACCTCTTCCAGTGTATTCAGGATGCCGGGTGCGGAATCAATGAGCGTTCCGTCCACGTCGAATAAGATCACGTCATAGTGCTGCAAGGTTCATTTCCTCTCTTTCACACATATACAGTGTATAGTATAGCACAGTTTTCTGTATTCAGCAATTCCGCACAAAACGTTTTTTCATCTTTTGGCTAGATTGTTCATAGAATAGCCACAAACACAAAAAGCCTGCCCGGCAAAGTGCGGGCAGGCAGGGGCAACCGCCGGTTATTGCGCGGTGGTGGTGTTTTCCGTCGAGGGGTAATAGAGATTGTTGGAGATAAATTCCAGCTTATCTTTGAGTGCCAGTTCCAGATTGGCTACGGCATGGACCATGTTGGTGGCCGAGTCGTTGATCTCCAGCAGCTTGCACAGGTCTACTTCCTCCAAGGCCATCGCGGTCTTCATCTTCTGGCTCTCCGCGCAGAGGATGTGGCTGAGGGCAGACTCCTGCAGCGCAATGCTCTCCAGCAGGTCGATGACGGCCTGGTCGAGGGTGACGCGGGGCAGTGCGGGGCATTCCAGCGTAGGCGTGCAGTTGGTTTCCGTGATCATAAATCGGGTCATCCTTTCTTATATAAGGTATGCCCCATTGTATGTCCGGGCCGCTGCCTGTGTCACTCGGCGGAATCGGCTGCTTCCTTCGCAGAGACTTTTTCGATGACGTCGCGGTAGCCGCCGGAGCCGTACTGGATGCAGCGGTTGATCCGGCTGATGGTGGCCGTGCTGATCTCCACGGCTTTGACGATCTGGTCATAGGTGCTGCCACCCAAAAGCAGCTTGGCCGCTTCCAGGCGCTGCGCCATATCGGAGATCTCCTTTACGGTGCACAGGTCCTCAAAGAAATTGTAGCATTCTTCCCGTGTTTCAAGGCTCAGGATCGCATCGAACAGTGCGTCCGTGGTCGGGTTCTTTCTGGGGTTTTTCTCAGCCATAGCGGCCTCCTTTGCGGCAAGCGCCGGGTATTTGGAAGATTTTATGAGTTTGTATTATCACTTTAGCACACGAAAGCGTGAAAGTCAAGTCTTTTTACAACGTGAGTGATTTTCATATTTCAACGTGCATAGTTTTCTTCTCTTCACACATGAACAAAAATCACCTAAAAATTTTTGCCAGCATTTTTCCCGAATTGGCACATCCTCCTAACTTGCCCAAAATATATTGACAAATTATGAAATCGGGACTAAAGTATACACAATCATTCGGCAAATGCAGTGAACAGGACAAGACCTTTTCCCACACCTGCTCCCAGAGAGCTGTCGGTTTTGGTGTAAGACGGCAGCAAAGAGAGAAAGGTTATCCCCTGCGAGCAGCCGGTGCGAACCGAACAGTAGCACCTGGCCGATCCGCCCCCGTTACAGGGCGTCCCGCTCCGGTGGGGGTTCTCCCGGAGCAGGCAGAAAGTGGCTGCCCTCAAAAGCAGCAAGCGAAGTGGTACCGCGGAGAATTGCAGCCGGGAGACCGGTTGTCAGGCCTTCGTCTTCGGGTGGATGCGGTCTGCATCCAGAACGAAGATGGGGGCTTTTTTCATCCCTTGCCGCCCGGCCGCTTGTGGTTTTTGAGTGCAGCCGTCAGATGGACCCTGGCCGTTTTGCCGTTTGGAAAGAAAGGAAAGAGGTAAAAGAAATGAACACGCTGGTCATCGTTTTGATTGCAGCCGTGTGTCTGTTAGGAGCTTACACCTTCTATGGACGCTGGCTGGCAAACAAGTGGGGCATCGACCCCAAGGCTAAGACCCCCGCAGTCGTCCACGAGGACGGCCGCGACTACGTCCCCACCAACGGCTGGACCGTTTTTGCCCATCAGTTCAGCTCCATCGCAGGTGCCGGCCCTGTCACCGGTGCCATCCAGGCTGCCGCATTCGGCTGGTTGCCCGTTCTGCTGTGGGTCCTGATCGGTGGCATCTTCTTTGGTGCTGTGACCGACTTCGGCGCGCTGTATGCTTCCGTCAAGAACGACGGCAAGTCCATGGGTATGCTGATTGAGAAGTACATCGGCAAGACCGGCCGCAAGCTGTTCCTGATTTTCTCGTGGATCTTCTGCTGCATCGTTGTTGCGGCATTCGCAGATATGGTTGCGGGCACATTCAACGCCTACACTGTCACTGACGCAGGCGTTACCGAGCTGGCTGCTGCCGCCGCCGGCTCTTCCGAACAGGAAGTCCTGCAGCAGCGTATCGCCATGCTGCGCACTCAGCTTGAGGGCGCTGCTGTGGAAGATCTCGTTCCGCCTTCGCCGGACATGGCCGCAGGCAAGGACAAACTCATCAGTATGCTGGAAGCCCTGGCCGAACGCGTGGAAGCCAGGGCCCAGAGTTAAGAAGCAGGAGTGCGTGGTGTCCCATTTGTTTAGGCGTTGTTGTGTACTGCTTGCCTCCGCCGCCATGGTGGCGGGCTGCAGTTCCTACCAGCCCACCAAGAATGTCTGGAAGGGTACAAAGGATGTCTGGTATACCTATGTCAGCCCTCCTGCATCTGTGGATTATGGTGAAAAAGGAGATCTTTCCCCGCGTGCGCTGGCGCTCACCAATTGCATGATGGGGCTGGATGTGGAGCTGGGCCGCTTTGAGCGGACCATGATCAATGCGGACAAACCGCCGACGCGGCAGTGGATGGACAGCCTTTTTGCCGCCCATCCCTGGCTGGACGGCTTTGCCGGCGTCAAATATGACGGGACCCTGCTGGGGCAGGAGCCTGCCAATCCTCTGAAACAGCTGGATTTCATCCCGCTGCTGTATGAAGACAAGAAGCAGGGCAGCCGTGCCCTGCGTGCCGGTGTGCAGCAGACCCCCATGGGGCCGGAAGTCATGCTGGCTGCCCCCCTGTACGATGGCGTGGATTTCCTCGGCATCGTCGTAGCCTATTTCGACATGCGCAACCTGGTGCAGTATTCCGGCAATCCCCAGGACATGGTCATCC
>OHAI01000140.1_pt1 | contig 48777 bp, 47 predicted proteins | sample 1577091 | NCBI WGS metagenome assembly OHAI01 (sample SAMEA3541548, study PRJEB24748) | human gut metagenome | biome: human gut; feature: human-associated habitat; material: faeces | place: China | collected 2012
TGAGTACTTTCTCCCGTCGGAGATTTCCTCACTACTAATCTTAGTATGTTTTAGTTTCCCTAAAGAAATTCATATCTTAGAGCATCTAGATAGGCTAGTCGAAATTTTCAATGTGTGCTGGCCGATGTATGCGGCTATGCCAGCGGTTTTAAAAAAAGCTGTAGAACAATCTTATCAGGATTGTGGATGGAATCTCCTTGAATCAACCAACCCTTATGGTAGACTGTATCCAAATTTCAATGATATAGCAGACAATATTAAGAAGATAATTGATTCCAGTGAATATGATGATGAGAATAAAGGAGCTTACAAAGGAGCTTTACTAACTCGAATCGAATCTCTTACAAACGGTATTAATGGACTTATCTTCTCAAATGAGGAACTCACCAATGAGCATCTATTTGATACGAATGTCATTGTTGATCTTAGTAGAGTCGGTTCCACTGAGACAAAATCTTTGCTAATGGGGATTTTGGTTTTGAAATTGCAAGAGTATCGCATGACTAGTGGAGATATGAATGCCGAATTAAAACACATCACTGTGCTTGAAGAAGCTCATAACCTTCTAAAACGCACATCAACAGAACAAATGGCTGAATCAGCTAATCTTTTAGGTAAGAGTGTGGAGATGTTGGCAAATGCTATTGCTGAAATGCGCACCTATGGAGAAGGATTTATTATTGCTGATCAAGCACCAGGTCTAATGGATTTGTCAGTTATCCGAAATACTAATACTAAGATTATCATGCGATTACCTGATTTTTCAGATCGTGAGCTAGTAGGTAAGTCAGCTAATCTAAACGATGACCAAATCATAGAACTAGCCAAATTACCAAAGGGTGTTGCAGCAGTCTATCAAAATGAATGGATTCAGCCAGTTTTATGTAAGGTTGAAAAAGTTGAGCATGATAAGATTGACTATCAATATGATGGAAATAGTTATTTTGATACCTTAAGACCGAGCATTAATTTAAAGTTGAGTGCATTATTGACAGGAAATAATTCCTTTGATGAGATTACAAAGGAAGAATTAAAGTTTGATATTTTAAATTCTTCTTTAAGTGGAAAATATGTTCGTCAAATTTTAGATTATTGTAATGAGACTGTTTATGAGGTGAAAATGACTCAAATTGCTCCAATTATAGCCCAATTATATCCGGTAACAATGAAGGCAATTCGTAATTTTGGAATGAAATCACAAGATTATAAAATATTAACTAATGAGGTGATTCGAGAACTCCATAAAGAAGTTGATGGTCCATTGACAAATCAATTGCAATTAAATATTATTCAGGCATTGATGACTCAGTATTATTTCAACGAGTTGAACAATAGTTCAGAACTTGAAAAATGGCAAATCAAAGGAGGGCTATTTTGAGTATTGAAAAAGCTAAAAGAATAGATACAGGTGTTTTAAATAAAGAAGCGCAAAATACCACATTTAATCCAGATCTGAAATTAGGTACGAGTGAGCTCGATAATTATTCTCGAATAGAAGGAAGTCAAATTACAAAGACTGAATTAACAGATAATGAGCGATTAAAAATCTTTGAAGAATCAGGTTGGTCAAAAGAATTAATTAGTAGTTTCAGATGGAAAGAAGAAGTTGAGGTATATAAGGATCAGAAATTAAAAGAAAAACAAGTTGATGGTAGACAGGTTTTACAGCGAGGTGATATCGACCCTAACTTCAAGGATGAACAAGGAATAACCAATAAAGAACGAATGGAAAATGGTAAAGCACCTATTGTTGATGGCAAGCCTGTTGAACTTCATCACATTGGTCAAAAGCAGGATTCTCCATTTGCAGAGTTAACGAGTTCAGTACATAAAGAAAACTATAGAAATCTACATGATGTTCCTCCTCAATCATCTCAGATTGATAGAAAATCATTTGCAAAAGAAAAAGCAGACTATTGGAAGAAAAGAGCGGAGGATTTCTAATGTCAAACTTTATCAATAGAATTAAATCAATTAAGCATTTAGAATTTTCGAAAGGTGCAACTAAAGAAGAAGTTAGAGATGCAGAAAAGACATTACAACTAAAATTTTCTAAGGATTATAGTGATTATTTGAATGTGTTTGGATGTATCAGCTTTTTTGGAACTGAATGGACGGGGTTAAATGGAGCAGATTATCTAAATGTTGTTGATGTAACAGCTGAAGCTAGAGAAATTTATAGTGATTTTCCAATAAACATGTTTATTATAGAAAATCTAGGATTTGATGGGTATTTAATACTTTCAAATACTAAAGGAGATATTTTTGAATGGCAGTATGGAAATTGCACTAAAATTCATTCTAGTTTAGAAGATTATCTAAGTGAGTGTTTAGAAAGGATAGACTAGTTAATAATTTATAGAATCTCACTATTTGGGTAGTGGGATTTTTTCTCCCTCAAGTCACTATAAGTGCGAAATCTTCTCAAAAGCGTTACACTTAAGGCGTGGAGATGAAAGTATCTATTGAAGGGAGCGTTAAAAATGTCAAATCTAAATAATCATATGATTTATCTTGCTGGTGGCTGTTTCTGGGGTGTTGAGGAGTATTTTTCTCGCGTGCCTGGTGTGCTTGATGCGGTTTCGGGTTATGCCAATGGCCGTAGTGAGACAACTCGCTATGAGCTTATCGGTCAGACGGGCCACGCTGAAACCGTTCAGGTGACCTATGATGCTAGCAAGGTGTCCTTGCGAGAAATTCTGCTACATTTCTTCCGTATCATCAATCCTCTGAGTAAAAACAAACAGGGCAATGATGTGGGAACTCAGTACCGTACGGGTGTCTACTACACGGATGCAAATGATTTATCGACTATCGAGCAAGTTTTCCAAGAAATGACTGAGCAATACGGTCAGCCTTTGGCGGTTGAATTGTTGCCACTTCAGCACTTTATTCCCGCTGAGGATTATCATCAAGATTATCTCAAGAAAAATCCTAATGGCTACTGTCATATCAATGTCAATCAGGCAGCTAGTCCTGTTATTGATGCTAGTGCTTATCACAAGCCGAATCGAGAGGAGCTTAAGGAAAGTTTGAGTCCAGAAGCCTACGCTGTGACTCAGGAGAATGGAACGGAACGGGCCTTTACGAGTCCGCTTTGGAATCAGTTTGAGCCTGGGATTTATGTTGATGTGGCGACTGGTGAGCCACTCTTTTCATCCAAGGACAAGTTTGATTCAGCCTGTGGTTGGCCAAGTTTCTCTAGACCCATTAGTCCAGAGGTAGCCAACTACAAGGAAGACCATTCGCACAATATGGATCGTATTGAGGTACGTAGTCGTGTGGGTGATTCTCATCTAGGTCATGTCTTTCCAGATGGGCCAAGTGATAGAGGTGGTTTACGCTACTGTATCAATGGTGTAGCAACGCGATTTGTTCCTAAAGCTGACATGGCAAAAGAGGGCTATGCTTACTTGCTTGATCAAGTGGACTGATTAGGTATTCTGAAGGAATAAATTACTTACTAAAAAGAGGTTGGTTCTAACCTCTTTTTTTCATCACAGAAGAAGCTGTAAATAAGATGAAAGCCTTTTAAAGCTAACATAGAATGTGACCTAACCATTCAGGATAAAAAAGTGACCTTTCATTACATTTTTTAACAATTTGGGCAAAATTGTTTTATGTTTCAAATAAAAAAATAGTACACTATAAAAGTGAGAAATCTGACAAGTGTCAATATGTCCTTCTCCTTAGCTTTTGCTGGTTTTGGCGTCTGTAAACATTATTGTACTTTGTGTAATAATGAGTCTTCCCAACCTCCCAATATGATTTTATATGTCTTAACTTACCTAAACAAGACTAGCAAGAGATACTAAGATATTTCCTTAAGAAGTAATGACAGCACTTGTTAGATTTTATGATAACATTCAGATAGTCCTAAGGACTATTTTATTGTGCGTAACCTTTGTGACGGAGATTATTATGGAATGGATGAATAAACTAATCATATTAATAGCCATTTGTGTCTTGTGGTTCTGGTCTTTTCTTTTACTTCCTAAAACAGGGGAGAAAGTAGTTTATTTTTATCATTTCCTAGCTCTCTGTGGTTTAGTCATGATTTATGGTGCCCTAGTTGATCCAGCTGGTCTCTGTGATACTTTTTTCAATATTAAACATCTATGTTTTCATTAATGAATCCAGCTTTGTAATAGGTCAGGAAAATCTGAATATAATAAATCACTCATCAAAAGAAGCTTTCTGTGTATTGATAACAGTCTATCTGTTTTCAATATGCAGGAGGTTTTTTTCTGTATTATCGAGATTTGAGCATAGAAAAAGCAGTCTGACAAGACTGCTTCAGGGATATCACTGTTGTGATTCGTAACGTTTGACGATTCTATTTAAGCGCCATTGGTAACAGAGTCCACTGACGATAAGGCTGGCAATCAGGCCAATCCAGTAACTATAGGGACCGAGTCCAGTGACTTTTTCAAGTAGGAAGCCTACTGGGAAGGTGATGCCCCAGTAGGTTAGGACACCGAGATAAAAAGGCACCTTGGTATCTTTATAGCCACGGAGGATTCCTTGAAGCGGAGCCGCAAAGACATCTGCCACTTGGAAGAAAAGGCTATAGGTCATGAAAATGGCTGTCATTCTCAAAAATTCAGGCTCATGCCCATAGAGTTCTGCCAAATCATAGCGTAAGAAGTAGAGGAAAATCAAGGTAAAGATAGAAAATCCTAGGGCTGTCAACCGTCCCAGCTTGCTGTAGCTCTTAACCGCATCCATGCGTCTAGCCCCAAATTCGTAGGAAATAATGATAGCCATGGCACTGGAAATGCTGAGAGGAAAGGCATACATGAGATTTGAGAAATTCATGGCCGCCTGGTGACTGGCAATCACTAGGGACGGATATTTAGACATAACCAGACCAACACCTGAGAAGATAGCAACTTCCGCAAAGACCGTTCCACCAATAGGGAGACCTAGTTTAAGTGCCTCAAGTAGAGCTGTTTTATCAAGGGGTTGGACCTTTTCAATGTGGTAGGGCTTAACCTTTTTATGCTTTCTGATAACGGCAATGGAAATGAGGAGAAGGGCCCAATAAGCCATTGAAGTTCCAAGACCTGCCCCAGCTCCCCCTAACTCTGGTAGACCAGCAATGCCATAGATGAGGAGGAAATTGAAGAATCCATTGAGAGGTAGGAGTAAAAGCATGAGATACATGGAGAGGCGCGTGAGGCCAAGCGCATCAAGGAAGGAACGAACCACGCTAAAGAGTAGAAGGGGAATAATCCCAAGACTTAGAAAGCGTAGATAACCAAGGGCGACCTTTCTGACCAGAGGTTCTAAACCTAAATGATTCAAAACCAAGGGTGCCCCTAGAAAAACGAGGGCGAAAAGGATAAGTGATAGGCCCAAGGCCATATAAAGAAATTGATAGAAATCAGGTGCCACTCGGTCCTTGCGACCTGCCCCTAGATGGTGTCCGATAATAGGAACTAGGGCAGAGACGATACCTGTTAAGAAGGTGAAAAAAGGACTCCATAAACTCGTTGCCATGGCTACCCCCGCCAAGTGTAGGGCATCGTATTGACCAGTCATGGTAGTGTCCACAAAGGCTGCCGAGAAGTTGGCAAACTGATAAATCAGTATGGGCACAAAAATCTTGAAGAAAACAAGAAATCGCTCACGGAGAGAATGTGTTTCGTGCATTCTGTTTTCCTTTCTAAATTTTTCAAATTATATAATCATTGTACAACTGTTATCCAATAAAGTCTATAATTGACAGAAGGTTTGGTCCCATTCTCTCAAATTATCGTCATCACCAATAAAAGCCAAGTAGTGGAGAATTTCTTTATGTATAGTTTTTCCCATATTCTTATCGATAAATTTATAAAGGTATGCGGCTTCTAGTTCTTTAAGATAGAGTTTTTGTAACATGAAATAATCTGGTAATTGAATAGTTTTTAGTTCGTTTAGATAGTAATCACTATCTTCTTGATTTCCGTAAAGAATGATTTGGAAAATACAACGACTGATAACATCTAAAGTGATTCGATCTAAATTATTTCTAAGATTTTTACCGAGAATTGATAGGAGTTCTTTAATGTATATTTTTAGCGCATCTTCTGTGAAGATATCCTTTACCATATCCAGTAAATCAATATCAAGAAGTGTCCAAATATCAATCGAAAAGAAGTAGTTTTGAAGTTCTGTAGCAATATCTTGGTTAACTGACTGGTTTTGAAGTTTTGAAATCTGACAGGTAATACAAAGACTAATCAGATAATCACTATAATTAGTTTCTCCTAAAATGCGAAACCTTTCTGCGACTTGCTTCAGTGCTTCAAAATCTAGATGATTTGAGGCGTGATTGTATTGATTAGCGAGTTTTATGTAGGTTTCGTCCACAAGATATTCTTGTCCGAAAAATTCATTATATTCGACTTTTAGGTGTTTTAAAAGTTTGAAAAGAGTATCATTTGAGAGTGATGTTTTGTTATTTTCAAAGTCTGAAATACTCGCTACAGATCCGGACACTTGAGCGAGTCTCTGAATAGTGTATTTTCTCTGTTTTCGAATCTGCTTAAATTTTTTACCTAGTTCCATATAAAATTTCCTTATCGGATTTCCGAAATTTCAATAGTTTAGTAGCATTAATAAACTAAAATAATATTATCAAATTGAAGGAGGTAAAAGCAATGATTATTGAAAAAAATAAATCAGTTGCTGTGTCACTGCTTAAATCATCTAATCTATGTGGCGGTGGTTGCTTGAATCTTTAATAAAAATAGCATGTTGTAATCTGTGCTGTGTTTTGTCGGTCTATAAATATAGACCGTTTTTTTAGAGGTAGATTTATGGATTTATCAAAATATGTGATAAAGTTTGAAAAAGAAAAAGATGTATATTTGTTTAATACAAAAAATAATTTATCAGTAAAAATTGAAAAGAAATTGCTGGAAATAATCAAGAGAGATCAAAATATCCGACTTGAATTTCAAAATTTTCTATCCCAAAATAATTTTTATTGTACACCTGATGAATTTCAAAATGCTGTTGCTGAGCTTCAGGAGAGAGATTCAAAAACATTGCGGATTATTATACTTGCACATGGTGATTGTAATTTTAGGTGTAAGTATTGTTATGAGAAGTTCAATAATAGATGTATCTCTGATAAAACATCAAATATATTAGATTTTATAGTGGATTGTTTAAATAAAGGAGATTTTGAAAACTTACAAGTTTCATGGTTTGGAGGTGAACCTTTATTAGGTTATAAGGATATTCTCGAAATATCAAAAGAGTTAATCTTATTCTGTGAAGATAATCATATTCGCTATTTTTCTGACATTACTACAAACGGGTATCTATTATCTCCAACAATTTTCTCTAAGTTAGTGAACCAATGTAAAATAACTACATATCAAATAACAGTTGATGGAACGAAGACAGGACATGATAATCAAAGAGTATTAAAAAATGGTAGTGGAAGCTATGACAGAATAATAAAAAACATAAAGTCTACGATTGATACAAATTTTGATTTTCAAATAATAATCCGAATGAATATTTCAAAGGAAAATTATAATAGTATTTTAGATTTTTTGAAAAATGATGCATGTATCTTTAAAAAAGATCATCGTTATAAGTTATTATTTCGTAATGTAGGAGATTGGGGATGTGGTGAAAGAAGCGAGGATTATAGTGTAAAAAGATTTGAAAAAGATCTTTCTTTTGAATTTTCTAAAATAGCTTTGAATAATGGTTATTCGTTATTTGACCCATTTATTATACCAACAAATAATCTTGCATGTTATGCACAAAAGAAAAATTCGTATGTAATTGATACAGAAGGAAATTTATTGAAATGTACAGTTATGTTGTATGATGAATGTAATAAAATTGGAAACCTACAAGAGAGAAAAATAAATAAAATTAGGGAAAATCTTTGGTTAAACAATTTTGAAAGTTTATCTGGTAAGTGTTATCAGTGTCCGTTGATTTTAATTTGTAAGGGAGGTTTTTGTCCCAAATTAAAAGTTTTTAAGTCTAGAACTCATAATATTTGCTTGGAGATGCAACAAATGATTATGAACAATTTTGAACTTAGAATTTTATCCGATGATTTTGATTATACCTTGAAAGGTAGAGATGATGGTTAAGTTTATTAAGTTACTTCCTAAGAAGGAAATGGTACTTTATATCATTTTTGCACTTCTTTATTCGTGTCAAGGAATTGTTATTCCTGTAATTATCCAGATGGCAGGTCATTTAGATAGCGGTAATAGTCGGTATTTAATAGTTTTTACATTGTCGAGCATTTCTCTTTGGGTGGCAGTGTACGCTTTTATGTATATAGAGAATATTCTGCTTCGTTCTATTATTAGGGCATTTAATGTAAGACTATCAGGGAATATTTTGAAGAATTATGCTGTCTTTCCTAAAAACAACTCTGATTCTGAGCTTTGCTCACTCTTGACACAAGATCTTGGAATCGTAGACCAGGAGTTTCTTCAATCTTTTCTTATCTCACCAGTGTGGGGTGCCTCTATTCTAGTATCAGTTATTTATCTGCTCAAACAAAATCTTATTGTGGGTAGTCTTTTTATTGTAGGAGCCTTTCTGATGATTTTGCCTCAGTTTATATTTAAGAGAAAGTTAAAAGAGTCAGGAGAATTACTAAGTAGTTCAAAAGAGAAGAATTTAAGAGCTATCACAGACTTTGGGAAAGGGATTGAAACGATTATTTGCAACCAAGCAGAAAAAGAGAATGTAAGGCAAACTCTCATAACCCTTGGTGAGATGGAGAAGACACAATTTAAGTATTATACACTACAGAATTTAGTTATGTTTTGGACAGGTCCTCTGAAAGCTGTCGGTTTGATTGGACCATTTGTGATTGGTCTTGTAATGAAACAAAATTCAATCACTACACTTATTGCTATGATGTCTGCATCAACATATCTCATTAACCCCTTACAACAAATTCTGGAGGCTATTGCAAGTATTCAATCAAGTCAAGTGATAAAAGATAAATTATTGACATTTGGAAGTGAGACAGAAATTCCCTCAAAAGGGCATCACATACATACTTTAAAAGAAATTCAGTTAAAAAACGTCACTAAATCTTATGATAATCAAGAGATTTTTCGAGATGTTACGGTTACTTTTTCATTGTCTCAGCATAATCTTATAGTTGGTGATAGTGGTATTGGGAAAACAACACTTTTTAGGTTAATATCAGGGCAAGATAAGGCATATAGTGGGGAAATCATTTTTAAAAGCATTGATGGAAGGGAGCTGACTCCAAATTTAGATAATATTGCAATTATTCATCAAAATCCCTATGTCTTTCATACAAGTGTGCGACATAATCTAACTCTTTATCAAGATTATTCTGAATTAGTACTCATTTCAACACTAAAAAAGGTTGGACTATGGGAGGCTTGTTGTCACCAATTAGACTATGAATTAACTGGAGATAACTTTTCAGGTGGTCAAATCATAAAACTGGAGATTGCACGTGCTATTTTGAGAGGCAAGCAGGTTTTACTTGCGGATGAGATGATGGCTTCTTTAGATGCAGCAAGTTCAAGAGAAATAAGAAAGGTCTTGCAACAATTGCCTAATAGTATTATTGAAATTGCTCACCATTACAATCTGGAAGATTACGATGCTGTCTATAGAATTGAAAATAAGTCAATCGTAAGAATTAAATAACACGAGCTACTTTCAGTAAAAGCAAGACAGAGTAGTTGCTTAGTCTGTTCTTTCGATTTACAAACTTGGAGATTTTAATTTCAAAGAAAACACCTAAGTCAAGCGACTCAGGTGTTCTTGTGTTATTTTTCTTTTTTGTTATGGTTCAAAATGGCATTGAGGACGATGGCAAGCAAGCTTGCGACTACGATACCGTTTGAGAAGAACATTTGGAAAGCATTTGGTAGGCTGTTGAAGAGGTTGCTGCCGTTAAGACCAACCCCTGCGGCGATTGATACTGCAGCAATCAAGAAGTTGTGTTCGTTGTTGGCGAAATCAACACGCGCCAAGATTTGCATCCCTTGGATAGAAACAAAACCGAACATGACAAGCATTGCACCACCAAGGACTGGGCTTGGGATGATTTGTGCCAAGGCACCAAACTTAGGAAGGAGACCAAGAAGAACAAGGAAACCAGCAGCATAGTAGATTGGCAAGCGAGTCTTGATACCTGACAACTTCACAAGACCAACGTTTTGTGAAAAACCAGTGTATGGGAAGGTGTTGAAGAGTCCACCAAGGAGAACAGCCAAACCTTCAGCACGGTAACCGTTACGAAGGCGAGTGCTATCGAGTGGTTCTTTGGTGATATCAGAGAGGGCCAAGTAAACCCCAGTTGATTCAACCATAGACACGGTAGCGATAATACACATCATAATGATTGATGACAACTCAAACTTAGGTACCCCGAAGTAGAATGGCGTTGGAACGTGAACAATAGGTGCCGCAGCTACTGGTGAGAAATCAACCAGGTGCATGCTTGCTGCGATAGCAGTACCGACAATCAAACCAATCAAGATTGAGATAGATTTGATAAATCCTTTAGTGAAAATATTAACTACAAGGATGATAAGAACGGTGATAGCAGCAAGGAAGAGGCTTTGACCAGTTGGTTTATCAACATTGTTTCCCATATTTCCGATAGCAACAGGGATGAGGGTCAAACCAATAGTTGTGATGACTGATCCTGTAACGATAGAAGGGAAGAGATTGGCCACTTTTGAAAAGACGCCAGAAACGAGGATAACATAAATCCCTGAAACGATAAGGGCACCAAACATAGCACCGCTACCGTGTTTCTCACCAATCATAATAAGTGGTGCCACTGACTGGAAGGCAACCCCAAGAACAACTGGAAGACCGATACCGAAGTATTTATTAAGTTGAAGTTGGAGGAAGGTTGCTACACCACACATGAAAATGTCAGTTGAAATCAAGTAGGTTAATTCATGAGCTGAATACCCCAAGGCTCCAGCAATCATGATTGGCACCAGGATTGATCCCGAGTACATGGCAAGTAGGTGTTGCAGTCCTAGGACCGCCGCCTGCGAGTGTTTCTCTTTGTTTTGCATTAGATGTCTGCCTCCTTAAATACGACCTGACCATTTTCAAAACGATCCAAACGAGCAAGTGAAACGACTGGATAGCCAGCTTCTTCCAGAAGGGCACGACCATCTTGGAAAGATTTCTCAATAACGATACCAACCGCTTCGACGTGTGCACCAGCTTCTTCGATGATTTGAATCAAGCCTTTGGCAGCTTGGCCGTTAGCTAGGAAATCATCAACGATGAGGACCTTATCTTCAGGAGTGAGGAACTTGCTTGCGATAGAGACAGTACTAGTCACCTGCTTAGTGAAGGAGTAGACCTCAGCAGTGAGGATCCCTTCATTCATGGTGATATTTTTAGCCTTCTTAGCAAAAATCATAGGGACATCCAAGGCCTCAGCAGCATAGAGGGCTGGAGCAATACCAGATGCCTCGATAGTCACCACCTTGGTGATGCCTGCATCCTTGAACTTTTCAGCAAAGACCTTTCCAATCTCACGCATGAGGTCAAAGTCCACTTGGTGAGTGAGGAAAGAGTCAACTTTGAGGATGTTCTCCCCAAGGACATTCCCATCATTGAGAATGCGGTCTTCCAGTAATTTCATATTACCTCCTATAAAAAATATAACTAAAGTGTATTTTGATTTTCCCAGATTCTATTATGACTCTGACAAAGATCAAAACCATCGAATAACAGAAAAAGGCTTGCAAAGCAAGCCTTTAAAATCATAAAAAGACGGTAAAATCTTTTGATGACTTTCTGACTTACTCATTGTTAGGTGTTACGGCACCTTGTAGAAACGTCACGCCGATTCGTGACATAAATAAGTAATGTTCTCATTATTCGATGAAGCTGTCGTTGGTTGATGATAAACCAATATCAACTCTATAATAATACTATATTTTCTTTGAAGACTCAAAGGATTTTTCCTATGAAAACGCACTATTTTAAAAGTTGGAAAATTCAATCTAACATTATTGTAAGATTTGCTGAGAATGGTCGTTTCTTCTAGCATTTCTGTTATAATAGTGGGAAATGAAAGAGGTAGAGTTATGCATAAGATTTTATTAGTGGAGGACGACGAGGTTATCCGTCAACAAGTCAAAAAAATGCTAGAACAGTGGGGTTACGAAGTTGTTCTTGTTGAAGATTTCATGGAAGTATTATCTATTTTTGTAAAAGTAGAGCCCCACTTGGTTCTTATGGATATTGGTTTACCTCTATTCAACGGTTATCATTGGTGTCAGGAAATTCGTAAGGTCTCCAAGGTGCCTATTATGTTTTTATCTTCTAGAGATCAGGCCATGGATATTGTTATGGCAATCAATATGGGTGGGGACGATTTTGTGACTAAACCTTTTGACCAAAATGTTCTTCTAGCAAAAATTCAAGGGCTTTTGCGTCGTTCTTATGAGTTCGGTAAGGATCAGAGTCTCTTGGAATATATGGGTGTGATTTTGAACCTTAAGGCCATGGATTTAGTTTATCAGGGAGAGGTCGTTTCTTTGACAAAGAATGAGTTTCAGATTTTACAAGTTCTCTTCGATTATGCTGGTAATATCGTTAGTCGGGAAGACTTGATGAAGGAGCTTTGGAATAGTGACTTCTTTATTGATGACAATACCCTGTCAGTTAATGTAGCTCGTTTACGTAAGAAGTTAGAGGCAGTGGGTTTGAAGGATTTTATTGAAACCAAGAAAGGTGTTGGCTACGGGTTGCGTCATGATGGATAAGTGTCAATTTATCAAATACCATATTAGGTCTCGTCTGACTTTCTATCTTTTGTTTGTCTTTAATGGAATCATCTTGATCTTGTTTGCCTTTTTATTTGAAGAGGCGGCAGATATTTTTTATTATTCCTTGACCATAATGACCTTTGTGACTATCATCATGGTAATTTGGGACTTGGTTAGGTCCTATCACTTTTATAACTTAGCCTTTCTCTATGAGGAAATCACACCATCAAGTCCTTTAGAATTTTACCTGGCCCAAGCTTTGGAAAGTGCTAGGGAGAGCCAGATGTCTCAGACTGAGGAGGAGCGCAAGCGCTATACAGATTTGATGGACTACTATACGCTTTGGGTGCACCAAATCAAGACGCCAATAGCAGCTAGTCAATTATTGCTTCAGGATGTTACGGATAGTAAAACGAGGGCTCTCTTGGAGCAAGAGGTTTTCAAGATTGATTCTTACACCAATTTGGTTTTGCAGTATTTGCGTTTAGAGAATTTTCATGATGATTTGCAGTTGAGGCAGGTTACATTAGAAGACTTGGTTAAAGAAGTTGTTAGAAAACATAGTCTTTTCTTTATTCAAAAAGGATTGACTATTAATCTGCATGACTTAGATGTTAAGGTCGTTTCAGATGAAAAATGGCTCTTGGTTATCATAGAGCAGGTCTTGTCAAATAGTTTGAAGTACACAAAAAGTGGTGGCATTGAAATTTACTTTAAAGATAATGGGCTTCATCTTAAAGATTCTGGGATTGGTATTAAAAATAGTGATATTCTACGGGTTTTTGAGCGTGGCTTTTCAGGTTACAATGGTCGACTGACTCAGCAGTCCTCTGGGTTAGGTCTCTATCTTTCTAAGAAAATTGCTGATCAGCTTGGACATGATATTAGTATTAGCTCCCAAGTAGGCCAAGGAACCACAGTCTCCATTCATTTTCAAAAGCAGAAGTTGGCTATTGATTAATAACTTACAAAAGTGTAAGAAATATGACCACAAATGAAAGCAAGGGTTATGGTTGAGACCTTGCTTTTTCTATAAAATGGTATCAGAAGTTAAGTAAGAGGTTCCTAAAATCTCTTCCAAATCTATTAAATAAAGGAGCTTATTATGGCGTTACTAGATGTTCAACATGTTAAAAAAATCTATAAAACACGTTTCAAAGGAAATCAGGTTGAAGCCCTTAAAGATATCCATTTCACAGTTGAAAAGGGTGACTATGTTGCAATCATGGGTGAGTCCGGCTCAGGAAAATCAACCCTGCTCAACATCCTTGCCATGCTTGATAAACCAACAGCAGGGCGTGTCTATCTTAATGGTATGGACACAGCAACCATTAAAAATAAGGATGCTTCCAGTTTTCGTCGTGAAAAATTAGGGTTTGTTTTCCAAGATTTCAACCTTTTGGATACCCTATCTGTTAAAGATAATATCTTACTACCTTTGGTCCTTTCTCGACGCCCACTTAAGAAAATGATGACACAAGTAGAAGATATAAGTCGTCAATTGGGAATTCATCCCTTGCTAGAGAAGTACCCTTATGAAATTTCAGGTGGACAAAAGCAAAGGGTGGCGGTTGCGCGTGCAATCATCACTAAACCAGAAATCCTCTTAGCAGATGAGCCAACAGGTGCCCTGGATTCCAAATCTTCAGCAGCTCTCTTGGATGTCTTTGATGCTATCAATGACAGTGGTCAGACCATTCTTATGGTAACTCACTCGACAGCGGCTGCCAGTCGTGCACAGCGTGTTCTATTCATTAAGGATGGTATTCTATATAATCAAATCTTCAAAGGGGATAAGTCTGAACATCAAATGTTCCAAGAAATTTCCGATACACTTACAGTAATGGCAAGTGAGGTGAACTAATATGTTTCTTCTGACCAATAGACTGGCTTTGTCCAATCTCATAAAAAATCGTAAGCTTTATTATCCATATGCTTTAGCAACTATTCTGGCTATTGCCATTACCTATATTTTTACATCTTTAACGCTTAATCCACATCTGGATAACTTAACTGGGGCAGATTCTATCAAGGCGGTTTTGGGTATGGGACTTGGAATTGTCGCCCTCTCTTCTGGGATTATTGTTCTCTATGCCAACAGCTTTGTTATGAAAAATCGTTCAAAGGAGCTTGGTCTCTATAGTGTACTAGGCTTAGAGAAGCGTCACCTCTTTAGTATGATTCTAAAAGAAACGGTGATTTTGGGTTTTGTGACTCTGCTTCTAGGTATAGGTGTGGGGGCACTATTCGATAAACTCATTTACGCTTTTCTTCAAAGGCTTATCGGTGAAAGTACTGGTTTGGTTTCGACCTTTCAAGTAATGACAATTCCTATTGTTCTTGTCATCTTTGCTTGTATTTTTAGTTTGTTGGTTTTGATAAATGGTTTCCGATTGCTACGACTAAATCCTTTACAATTAACTAAAGATGGCCTTAAGGGTGAAAAAAAGGGACGGTTACTAGTTATTCAGACCTTTTTGGGGCTTGGGTCTATGGGGTATGGTTACTACCTTGCTCTCTCTGTTAAGGATCCAGTAATAGCTATTATGAGTTTTTTCTTGGCTGTTTTACTAGTTATTCTAGGAACTTATCTTCTCTTTAATGCCGGGACAACAGTCGTTCTGCAACTCTTGAAAAAGAAGAAAAGCTATTATTACAAGCCTAATAATATGATTTCCATTTCCAACCTTGTCTTTCGGATGAAGAAAAATGCAGTTGGTCTGGCGACTATTGCTATCCTCTCAAGTATGGTTTTGGTGACGCTTGTAGGAGCTGCAAGTATCTATGCTGGGAAAAAAGACTATATAGCGAGTGTTGCTCCACATGATTACTCAGTTACAGGGACGAATGTAGATTTAACAAGCACACAGAAGATTATGGATGATTTCTTAGCACAGTCGGGAAATCAGGTAAATGAAAAAGCAGAAGTAACTTACCTCTACTTTGGTATCAAAGAACAAGAAAAAAATAAGCTAACCATCTTTCCTGAGAATGAAAGAAAAGTTTTACCAAAATCAATTTTTCTTGTCTTCTCACAAGCTACTTATAAACAATTAACAGGTAAAGACCTCAATTTGGCTTCAAACCAAGTCGGCTTGTACAGTAAAAGTAAAACGTTGAAGGATCAAAAGAGTTTGTCTTTCAATGGTCAAACCTACCAGATTCAGGATGACATTAATGACTTTATTAAGGGTAAAGTACCCAATATCTTTACAATCATAGTTTCTGATTATAACTACCTTGTCGTTCCTGATATAGATGATTTTAAAGAAAGTATCAAAGGAACAGCAACCACTCAAGCTACCTATGTTGGTGTTAACGTCAAAGACCCTACACATGATGCCAAGAAAAATTCAGATTTGCTAGACCAAATGACAGATAAAGAAACACAACAGTTAGCTGGACAAACTACTGATGTCTCTCAGTCTTATCTCACTGCTAATAGCCAATATGATACAGAAGGGATGCTAAATGGCTTTGTTGGTGGAACATTATTTATAGGTATCTTTTTATCCATCATCTTCATGCTTGGCACAGTTCTTGTGATTTACTATAAACAGATTTCTGAAGGTTATGAGGATCGTGAACGTTTTGTTATTCTTCAAAAGATTGGTTTGGACGACCTTCAAGTCAAGCAAACCATTCGTAAGCAAGTTCTTACAGTCTTCTTCCTCCCTTTGATTTTTGCCTTTATTCACTTGGCCTTTGCCTATCATATGCTCAGTTTGATTGTGCGTATTATTGGAGTTTTCAACCCAAGTCTTATGTTAGTGGTCACAATCATTGTTTGTGGCGTCTTCTTCCTAGCCTATGTCTTGGTTTTTGCCCTTACTTCACGTTCATATCGTAGAATCGTATCAATGTAACTGACCTAGAGTCTAGCTTCAAACTAGGCTCTATTTTTTTATGTTATAATAGTTGAGAGAATTATAAATCATCGGAGAAAACACATGTCACAGACCATTGATGTCAAACGTTACGAGGAATTGGCACGTCAAAAGCAGGGGGAGCACCGTAAATTTCTAGCACAACTCAAGAAGAAGGCCCCTAAAAATTTAGATAAGATTGTTCAGCAGGTACACAATGAAGTTTTTCAGGAGATTGATTGTGTCCAGTGTGCCAATTGTTGTAAGACGCTAGGCCCAGACTTTACAGAGCAGGACATTACTCGTATTGCCAAGCATTTTCGCATGAAGTTACCTGCATTCGAGGAGATGTACTTGCAAGTAGATGAGGATGGTGACAAGGTCTTCAAGTCTATGCCTTGTCCATTTTTGGGACCTGATAATCTCTGTGACATCTATGATGTCCGCCCCAAGGCTTGTGCAGCCTTTCCTCACACGGATCGTAAGAAAATCTATCAGATTAATCATCTGACTATCAAAAATACGCTTTTCTGTCCAGCAGCCTACCTTTTTGTGGAAAAACTCAAGGACAGGATTTAGAAAGGACTTGTTATGAAACGCTTTAATGCAGGTGTTATCACCCTACTTATCATTGCTACCTATTTTATCGCGACAGCCTTTATTCCAGATCTTTATTTGGCCTTTAATTATAAGTTGATTTTGGCCTTGCTTTTTGTGCTTTTGAGCTGGCAATCTAAGGGGAGATTTCTCTTTTTCTTGGGGATGGCTTTTCTGTCGACCTATATCCATGACCTCTTTAGATTGGACTATTCGGAATGGACTCTCTTTGTAGGAATTCTTATCTTGGGAATTGCGGTGGACCGTTTGAGCAAGCCAAGTTATAAGAAGAACTTCTCTTACAAGGTGTCTAAAGAACATGAGCGAGAGATTTTCGCTAAGAGCTTATTTTCAGAGTCTGTTCAGGTGGTGACTTCTCAAAATCTCGAAACGGTCTATGCCAATGCCGATTTTGGACGTTTAACTTTAGATTTGCGTCAGGCTCAGTTTATGACGGACCGACCTCAGATTGTGGTTCAGGCAAATTTTTCTCAGGTCATCATTCGAGTACCTAAGGATTGGCAAGTAGATACACACGGGCTTCATACAAGCTTAGCAGGAGTGAAAGGCTACGATAGTCTAGGAGATCGAGAGTTATCAAGAACGACAGTTTCTCTAACAGGCTCTGTAACCTTTGGACAAGTAACTGTCAAACATTGAAAATGATGAAAGGGCGAAAGCTCTTTTTTTTTGCAAATCCTTTTAATATAACATTGAATACGTTTACAAATAGTGCTATACTGATAGTGAAAATAATTGGAAAATTGCAATCATTTCTTTAGAAAGGAGTCTCCTTATGAAACGGTTTAATGCTCGGGCCTTCTTGTTGCTTTTACTAGCAGCTTGTTTTATCGCCAGTGCCTTTATTCCAGATTTTTGGATCATGGTCAATTATAATCTGGTTTTCTTCGTAGCTTTCTTTTGTTTTGGTATCTTGAATAGGCGACCACTCCTCATTTTTCTTGGTTTGGCCTTCTTATCACCCTATGTTCATGACTTGTTAAACCTCGATTTTGCACAGTGGAATCTCTTTAGCGGTATTTTTCTCATTGGCTTGGCTTTAGAGCTTTTTTATGGCCGTAGTCAAAAGAAGGGTCTCACTAAAGACTATAAGGTTAATAAGAACGACCAAGAAGGACCTCATATTTCTGTTAAGACCTATATGGCTGAGGATAGGTATCGTATCTATTCTCAAGAAGTTGAAACAGTTGATATGAATCTAGCTTTTGGTGAGCTTTGGTTGGATTTGAGTCAGGCCAAATTTGCGTCAGATCGGGTAGCTGTTCATCTTGATGCAAAGTTTGGTGAAGTTCATATCCGACTTCCTCACGGCTGTGTCATGGATACCACTGGAATTTCACATCCTCTATCATCTGTGAAGGTGGATCGATTTGAATCTGATTTCGAGCAAGTTGAAACGAGACTTCATCTGAGCGGAAGTCTCTTCTGTACGGAGTTGGAAGTGGAGTATTAAGGGAAGTCCAATGATATCAGCTCTATCGTCAATTAGCATGGCTCCTATACAAAAGAAAGGAAATCACAGGTATGAGTGAAACGGTTATTCAAGTCACATCCCTTGGAAAACGCATCAAGGGAAAGACCATTTTAGAGGATATTAGTTTTGAGATAAACAAGGGCGATTGTGTCGCCTTGATTGGACCAAATGGTGCGGGTAAGACTGTCTTGATGTCCTGTATTCTTGGTGATAAAAAACCGAGCAGTGGTCAGGTCCTCATTGATGGTAAGGCAGGTAAGGCCAAAAATAAAATCGCAGTTCTCCTTCAGGAAAATACCATTCCAAATAGTTTAAAAGTGGAAGAGCTGATTGCCTTCTTCCAGTCTATCTCTGATAATCCCTTGACCAATCAAGAGGTACAAGACCTCTTACAATTCAAGGAAGACCAGTACCAGCAGTTTGCGGACAAACTCTCTGGTGGACAAAGACGTCTTCTAGCTTTTGTCCTTTGTTTGATTGATAAACCTAAGATCCTCTTTTTGGATGAACCGACAGCGGGTATGGATACCTCCACTCGTCAGCGTTTCTGGGAGATTGTCAATGACTTGAAAAAAGCTGGGACAACTATCCTTTATTCCTCTCACTATATCGAAGAAGTGGAACACACGGCTGACCGTATCTTAGTCCTCCATCAAGGGAAACTCATCAGAGATACCACGCCATACGCTATGCGACACGAAGAGAAAGAGAAGCAGGTCACTCTGCCAAGTAGCTTTGTTAGCATCGTTCATGGACTGCCAGATATCTATGAAATCACTGAAAAGAGGGATGTCATCAGCTTCATGACCAAAGATATCGAAAAGGTATGGCAAAGTCTTGAAAATTCGGGCTGTGGAATTTCTGATATTGAAATTCAAAATAAAACACTCTTGGATAGCCTATTTGATTCAACAAGGGAGGACAAGGCATGAAAGCATTACTAAAAATTGAATGGATTAAAACGTGGCGAAGTTGGCCAGTCTTTATCATGGGAATCGGGATACCTGTCGGATTTTTCCTCCTTTTTTCTAGTATCTTCTCAGCACCTACTCCAGAAGCTCAAAAAGAGTTTTTGCTGTCTTATATGCTGACCATGACTGGCTTCTCCATGTCTAGTTTTGGTTTGTTTACCTTTCCCTATATGTTGCAAGAGGACCGAATTGAACACTGGTTGACCTATATCGAGCACTCAAAGGTTAGTATTGCAGCTTATTATCTTTCTAAAATCTTTCGTGTGCTTCTAAACTTTATGGTTGCCATCATTGTGACCTTTTGTGTAGGTGCCTTTTTCCGAGATGTAGAGATGCCATTCTTTAGATGGGTAGGGTCAGGTGCTCTCTTACTTTTGTCCGGTCTGCTCTTTCTAGCTTTTGGTTTACTTATCGCTCAGATTAAATCTCAACAATTCATGTCTCTTGTGGCAAATATTATTTACCTTGTCTTGCCTATAGTGAGTGGTTCATGGGTTCCTATTTCCATGTTCCCTAAGTGGGTTCAGAGCATCTCTGAGTGGACACCTGTCTATCATGTCAATGAATTGGTCGTTAATTTTGCTATCAATGGGAAATTTTCATGGAAATCACTCCTGTTTATTGTAGCTTATACTGCAGTAGCAACAGGGCTTGCCCTCTTTATCAAGTCTCAAAGGGAAAGTGATCGAGGTTAAAGGAGAAATAATGGATATTTGGCAGAAAATGTATGAAAAGGCTCAAGCCTTGTATCAGCCACAGGAAGTCTCAGACTTTGTCTATGCTAGGCACGTTGTCGCTGCCGTTGAGGCTGAAGATGGACAAATTTTCACAGGCTTTTGTATGGAAGGGACTTGTGGTGTTTTCCATCTATGTGCTGAAAGGGCTGCCCTTTTCAATATGTATCAAGAGTCTGGTCAAACTAAGGTCAAGCGTATTATCGCCTTTCGTGATCAGCCACCTCATGGTGGACCGTCTGGCATGCCTTGTGGGGCCTGTCGAGAATTTCTAATGGAACTCCATCCCGATAATCGTAGCTTGGAGTTTATGGTTGACTATGAAACACGTCAAACCATTACTTTGGGCGAATTATTGCCACTATGGTGGGGAGAAGAACGGGCTCAACAGTTTGAAGAAAAGTCGTAAGACAAGGTTTAACGTTTATAGAAATCACAAAATCCTCACATCTTAAGTGTGAGGGTTTATTTTTTGGAATTAATTTCAGAAAATTCGAAATTTACCTTGAAATTCAAAATGAAAGTGCTATACTATTCTGTGAAAATAGAAAGAAGGTTTCATTATGGAGTCACTTGTATCTTTTAGTAAATGGCTCAGCAAATGGTTTACTGTAGCTGTTATCCTCTGGGCTGCCTTTAACTATGCACTTCCCGCAACTAGTAGTTGGGTCATTCCCAATACGGCTTATCTACTTGGTTTGATTCTCTTTGGTATGGGACTTACCTTAACTACTGAAGATTTTAAACGTATTGCTAAGCGTCCAATTCCAGTTGTTCTTGGGACTGTTGCCCACTATGTCATCATGCCTGGTTTGGCTTGGTTGCTTTGTATGATTTTTCATCTTAAGGGTGCGACAGCAGCAGGGGTTATCCTAGTAGGGTCTTGTCCAAGTGGGACTTCATCTAGTGTCATGGCCTTCCTTTCAGGTGGGGATGTTGCCTTGGATGTCTCTATTGAAACCCTCTCAACTCTCTTGGCACCACTCATGATTCCAACCCTCTTGTCATTCTTGGCTGGTCAGTACGTGAGCGTCCCTGCTCAAAGCCTCTTCCTTAGTACCTTGCGTATCGTGGTTGTTCCTATCATTTTGGGTGTGCTTGTTCACTCAATCTTTGGTAAGAAAATCGATGCCATCATCAAGATTATGCCTTTGATTTCACAAGCTGCTATCCTCTTGATCGTTGGAGCAGTTGTTTCTGCCAACCATGCCAATATTTTCACAGCAGCGACAGCCCTTGTCATTCCAGTCGTTATGCTCCACAATCTTTGTGGTTATGCCCTTGGTTTTGGATTTTCAAAAATCCTTGGTTTGGAAGAACCACAACAAAAAGCCATTACCTTCGAAGTGGGGATGCAAGACTCAAGTCTTGGAGCAACCCTTGCCATGAAATATTTCGTGCCACAAGCTGCTATCCCATCAACTATCTTTAGTATTTGGCACAATATCTCAGGTTCCATCCTCTCATCATGGTGGAAGAACCATTCAAAAAACAATTAGTAAGATAATGAAAAGCTGACCTTAGGTCGGCTTTTTTACGTCACATGACAAATGTCATGTCATGTTATGACATCTGGTGCTAAAAAGAGAGTGACTAAAAAGATATACTTTAGTCATAACTTAGAAATAATAAAAAACGAAAGAGGTCATCTCATGAAAATCAAAACATCTTATCTTATCTATGCTGTTATCGGAACTGTCTTTGCTGGACTTAGCATGTTTACTGATATCTTTGAAAAAGGCAACTTTGAAGCTATCTTCTCAAATCTTGGCATGATTATTGGCTTGTCTATCTCAGCCTACATTCTCATCACTATGGCTAAAAGTTTTATCGACCTTGTTATTAATGAATTGAAAAACTAGGAGATCCAGCATGAAACTACTAAAAATACTGAGCATCATGCTCCTAGCGGCAATTTGGACCATCCTCTTTGCCTATGTCCTACTTCATGGCAGTAGTGATATTCTCTACAGTGTCATGGGTGTGTCTGTTGCAGCTTGTTATGTCTTTCTAGCCTTCTACCAAAAGAAAGGAAATCACACACATGAGTGAAGCAATCCTTCAAGTCACAAATCTTGTCAAAAAAATCAAAGGAAAAACAATTTTAGACAATATTAGCTTTGAGGTTGGACAAGGCGACTGTCTTGCCTTAATCGGGCCCAACGGTGCTGGTAAAACGACCTTAATGTCCTGCATTCTTGGTGATAAGAAAGCCAGTAGCGGTCAAGTCTTTATCAAGGGCAAAAAGGGAAAAGCGCAAGATCAAATTGCTGTTCTCCTTCAAGAAAATACCATTCCCTCACAATTAAAAGTTAAGGAACTGATTGCTTTTTTCCAAGATATTTCTGAAAATGGCTTATCTAAAGAAGAAATTCAAGCACTCTTACAATTCAAAGACGACCAGTATCAGCAGTTTGCGGACAAACTCTCGGGCGGACAAAAACGTCTTCTTGCCTTTGTTCTCTGTCTTATTGGCAAGCCTGACATTCTCTTTTTAGATGAACCTACAGCAGGGATGGACACTACGACACGCCAACGCTTTTGGGAAATCATCAATGATCTGAAAAAGTCAGGTGTGACCATTCTCTATTCGTCCCACTATATCGAAGAAGTCGAGCACACAGCTGACCGCATTTTGGTTCTTCATCAGGGAAAACTCATTAGGGATACTACGCCACATGCTATGCGTAGCGAGGAAAAGGAAAAGCAAGTCACCTTACCAAGTCGCTTTGCGCCAAGTCTTGACAAACTGGCAGCAATTTATGATGTGACTGAAAAACGTGATGTTGTAACCTTTATGACTAAAGATATTGAAAGTGTATGGAGTAGTTTACAAGCTCTAGGCTGTCGCATTTCTGACATTGAAATTCAAAACAAGACACTTTTAGATAGCCTATTTGATAGCACAAGGGAGGACAAGTCATGAAAGCACTACTTAAAATCGAATGGATAAAAACATGGCGCAGTTGGCCAGTCTTCATCATGTCCATCGGAATGCCCGTCGGATTCTTCCTCTTGTATTCAGGTATGGAAATGAGTCCTGACCCTGAATCACAAAAAGCCTTTATCTTGTCCTATATGTTGACCATGACTGGATTTTCTATGTCTAGCTTTGGTTTCTTTACCTTCCCCTACATGCTTAGAGAGGATCAAACCGATCACTGGTTAACTTACATCGAACATTCAAAAATCAGTATTCAGGCCTATTACCTGTCAAAAATCTTCCGAGTTCTTATGAACTTTATGGTTGCTATCCTAGTGACTTTCTGTGTGGGAGCTTTTGTGCGTGATGTTAAGATGCCATTATCACATTGGCTTGGTTCAGGGGCTCTTTTACTCTTGTCAAGCCTAGTCTTCCTATCCTTTGGCTTGCTCCTTGCCCAAATTAAGTCTCAACAAATCATGGCTATCGTCGGAAATATCGTCTTTCTTGGTCTTGCTATTATCGGTGGTTCTTGGATGCCAGTAACCATGTTTCCAAAATGGGTTCAGCACATTTCGGAGTGGACACCCATCTATCATATCAATCAGTTAGTAGTCAATTTCGCAAAAAAAGGGGAATTTTCATGGAAATCGCTCATTTTTATCTTGGTCTATGCTACAATAGCTACAGGCTTAGCCCTTTTTATCAAATCTTACAGAGAAAGTGACCATGTTTAGAACTTACCAGAAAAATGATTTCGCTTATTTTGTTAGTCTTATTTTCCTTGTCTTCCCAGTATTGGGAGTCCTTGGTGGGTATTATCCAGTTTGGACCCTAGTTTTGACAGGACTGTTTACCATCGCTTATCTCCTTATGGTGTATTTGAAAAAGGCCTATAGCAAGTGGATTCCCTTTCTGTGGTTTTACACTCTAGCTTACATTATCTTTATGTCCATAACCTTCCAGGGGGGCATGATGTGGTTTGTTTTTTTCAACGTCAATCTTCTCGTTTGGCGCTTTGAGGATAGTATATCATCTTATCGTTTCTTTTCCTTTCTAGTGACACTCTTGATTTTGACGTCATCATCCTTCCTATTGAGAGACGACTTGAGTACTCACCTCATGTCTATGGCTATTCTCCTCTTTTCGTTGGGAATGTACTATTATCAAAACCGTATACGTCAGGAGAGAAAGATGGAAGAAGCCCTTGCGGAGAAGAATCGTACCATCAATATCCTGTCGGCTGAAAATGAACGTAATCGTATTGGTCGTGATTTGCATGATACCTTGGGACACACCTTTGCCATGATGAGTCTCAAAACAGAGTTGGCACTGAAACAGATGGACAAGGAGCAGTATGATGCTGCTAGGAAGAATCTGGAAGATTTGAACCAGATTAGCCGTGACTCCATGTACGAGGTGCGTGAGATTGTCAATAAGCTCAAGTACCGAACGGTGGCAGAGGAGTTACTGGAACTCGAGCGACTCTTTGACCTATCTGATATCGTCCTGACCGTGGATAGTAGCCTTGACTTAGACAGCCTGTCACCCGTTAGCCAGTCGACCTTGTCCATGGTGCTTCGTGAACTGGCCAATAATGTCATTAAACATAGCCAGGCTGATAGCTGTCAGATTCGTCTTAGCCGTAATCGTGGTATCATTCTTGAGTTTGAAGATGATGGTTGTGGCTTTAAGGAAGTCACAGGACAAGAGCTACACAGTATCAGAGAGCGTCTCAGTTTGGTAGATGGAGACTTGGAAATTCTGTCTCAATCGGATCCAACAATCATTCGTGTGCATTTGAAAGAGGGAGAAAAAGCATGAAATTATTAGTCGCTGAAGACCAGTCAATGTTGAGGGATGCCCTCTGCCAACTCCTCATGCTGGAGGACGATGTTGAAGAGGTCCATGCGGCCAGTGATGGCCAAGAAGCCATTGCCCTCTTGGAAAAAGAAGAGGTCGACGTAGCCATTTTAGACATTGAAATGCCAATCAAGACAGGACTTGATGTCCTGGAGTGGATTCGTGCCAATCAAAGTGAAACGAAGGTTGTTATTGTGACCACCTTCAAACGAAAAGGCTATTTTAAACGAGCCCTTGCAGCCCAGGTGGATGCCTACGTGCTCAAAGAACGTTCCATCAGTGACCTCATGGCGACCATCCATACCGTCCTAGCAGGACAAAAGGAGTACTCGCCAGAGCTAGTTGAAGGTGTTGCCTTTGACAATAATCCACTCAGCCAACGCGAACAAGAAGTCTTGGCCATGGTGGCTCAAGGTTCAACCAACCAAGAAATCGCCGAAAGCCTCTTTCTCTCAAATGGAACAGTCCGAAATTACATGACAGCCATTCTGACCAAACTCGATGCAGGCAACCGAACAGAAGCCGTCCGCATTGCCAAAGAAAAAGACTGGCTAGGGTGAGGAGAAATAGATAAGAATGAAGTCACCATATGGTGGCTTTTTTGTTATACCGTCACTATATAGAAAGTATTTTACATTTTTTTCAATATTTTGATTTATAATAGTGCTATAATTGTAGATGATAATTTTGTCAATTCTAATAAGAACGTTTGGATGAAAAGGAGATATCAAATGGTAGTTTCTGAAAAACGAATTGAAGACCTAAAAGGGTTAAAATTTAATGTTCCTTCATATCAAAGGGGCTATCGCTGGACTGAACATGAGGTTACAACTCTTTTAGAAGACCTCTATACACATAGTAAACAAAACAGAGATTATAAGTACTGTTTACAGCCCTTGATTGTTAAGAAACTTTCAGACAATACTTATGATGTCGTTGATGGTCAACAGAGGCTAACAACGATCTTTATTTTTTTGAAATTTATGTCTGCTGAATTTAGTAGTGGTCGTAGAAGAAGTAATCAATATGATTACTTTGAGTTGGTATATGAAACAAGAGAACAGAGTGCTAAGTATTTAAAAGAATTAAATTTTGATACTTATCAAGAAATCGAGGATTATGATATTGATGCACATCATATCAGTAAAGCTTTTGCTGCTATTGATAAATGGGTGGAACGAGAAGATATAAATTCGGATAATGCTCTACACGATATTTATCAAGTCTTAACAGAGGCTGTTTTCTTTATTTGGTATGAAATTGATGAGACAGAAGACCCTATAAAACTATTTACCAAAGTTAACTTAGGTAAGATTCCTTTGACTAATGCTGAGCTCATTAAAGCTTTATTGTTAGATAAAACTAATTATGATTCTGAAAATGACAGTGAAAGGATACAAAGGGGGAGAGATTGGGATAAAATTGAACATAAACTTCAAGAGGAATCATTTTGGAAGTTCCTTACAAATAGTGAGAAATATGTCACTAGAATAGATCTTTTGTTTAACCTGCTTGAACATCGTACTTTAGAAATACCTCAAAATGATATTTACGCAACTTTCTACTCAATCTACGAAAAATATCAAAATGCCGAAAATAAACCGACTTTTATAAGTAACTACTGGAAGGATCTCGACTTAAAATTTGATGAATTAACTAACTGGTACAGGGACCTAAATAGATACCATTTAATCGGCTATCTATTATCGGTTGGCGCTAAGAAAATTGAAGAGGTCTCTGAAGCTACTAGAGGGATGAAAAAGTCGGAAGCTTTTTCTAAATTAAAAGACCTTGCTTATAAAACTCTTCCGGTTGATATAGCTTCTATAGAAGAACTTTCCTATGGTACTAAAAATAAAACTATCAAATCTACTCTTTTACTGTTTAATCTCGTTACTTTGATTAATAAGAGTGAAAAACAATATCGATTTCCTTTTGATATTTATAAGAAAGAGAAATGGGATATCGAGCATATTCATGCTACGGCCGATGAGACTGATGAAGCTGATGATAGTCTAGCTAATTTAACTTTGCTAGACGCTAATACGAATCGATCTTATGGAAATAGTCCGTTTAATCAAAAACGAAGAATTATTATTGAGGTTGATGCAGAAGGGAAATTTGTACCTGTTTGTACGCGTAATGTGTTTTTGAAAGTCTATAGCAATGAGGTAGATGGATTTGATGACTGGACTGAAAAGGATAAAGAAAGTTATATTCAAGCGATAAAACAGGAATTTAACCAATTTTTTGGAGATTATGAGGAGTAGTCATGCAAGAGATTAACGCAAAATATAACTTAAAATCATTGTTAGAAAATTATCGAGTCGTAATTCCCTTGATTCAGCGAGACTATGCACAAGGTAGAAAGGATAAAAGAACTACCGAAGTTCGAAAAAATTTACTCCAGGATATTAATACTGCCTTAATTGACACAAACGTTGGGCCACTTGATTTGAATTTTATTTATGGAAAATCAACTAATGGGAAGTTTATTCCATTAGATGGGCAACAACGTCTGACAACTTTATTCTTGGTTTATCTTTTTGCTTATAGAGATAATGATGAGTGTGACTTTTTGGGTAATTTCTCTTATAAAACTAGAAATTCTTCGACAAAATTTTTCGAGAGTCTAGTTGAGAATAGAAGAATTATTTTTACAAAAACAAAAAGTCCTTCCGAAATCATAAAAGATGAGCCGTGGTTTGCAGATTCATGGCAGTTAGATCCAACTGTACAAGGTGCTTTGAAAACACTAGATGATATTTCTGATTCTTTTGATTATGAGTTTGATTATGTTTCAGTTTTATCAGATGCTAATAACCAAAAACTTGTGTTCAATTTCCTCGATATAGATAAACTTGGTTCAGAAGATGAGCTCTATATCAAACTGAATTCTAGGGGGCGCCCGTTAACTGACTTTGAAAATTTCAAAGCAAGATTTATTGATAGAATAAAGAAAATAGATGGTCGTTTAGAAAGGGAATTTTCTCAAAATATTGATACGAAGTGGACTGATGTTATTTGGAATATTGATAAAAATGCCTTTGACACCAACTTTTTAAATTTATTTGAAATTGTACTTATCAATAATTTAGATAGCCTTGATTATTCTAAACGTGATAATTGGACTCTTGAAATCGACTTTGAAACTGTAGAAATTAGTCATGTAAAAATAATTATATCTGTTCTTGATTTCCTCTCTCAGAATAAAGTGACTGATGTTTCATCTATTTTAGAACGTTCAATAGTCAATAAATATCTGAAGGATAGGGTTTATTTTCATGTTATTTCAACATTCCTTGAACAGCACGGTGCTACATTAGATACTAGCTATAAAAACTGGTACCGTATCTTTAGGAACTTGATTAATAACTCAGTTATAGATTCTCAAGATTCATATGAACGGGCAATCAAGGGGATTAATGAACAAATCGAACATACTTCAGACCTGCTAGAATATCTAGCCGAGGGAAATAGAATTAATGGTTTCAGTATTGACCAAGTTGACGAAGAGATTGAAAAAGCTAAATTGATAACAGCGGATGATTCCTATAGAGAGATTATTGAAGTTGCTGAAAATCATCGCTATTTTGATGGTCAGATTCGAAGTTGCTTTTACTTCAAAGAGAATGATTTACCAAGCAGAAGGATTGATATTATTTCAACTTATTGGAATAAAATAGCAAAAATGTTTAGTGAAACAAAGCCTAAAGAAGGCCTATTAATGCGGGCAGCTTTGCTGGCTCTAGGAGACTATACAATGACTATACATAATAATTATAAAACGCTGTGTCAGGACAGTCCAAATGGGAATTCTGGGTCTGCACCAAGCCTCAAAAGTTTATTTTCATCTCGAAATGAGTATGTCAAAAAACTACTTGATGAACTTGATATTACCAAGCCACTAGAGGTTGAATATCGTCGTATTATTCAAGACAATATAAGTCATCTCCCCCCTCAGGAATGGCGTTATGCTTTCATTTCTTATTATGAAACCATGTTTAGTAAAATGGAATCTTCACAATATAGAATGAAATCTCCGTTCTGGCTTAATAGAGCAGAAGAGATGTTGTTAATTCCCAATAAGAGCTCTAGTGCCAGAAATTTTGATATTCATTTGATAGCACTAGAAGAAAAACTAAAGGAATTAGGAATACAATCTTATTATGAAAGGGAAAAAGGTATTGAAAGTACCAATAGGATACTTTATGTAAATGAAGTATATGAAGTCAGATTTCGAGGACATCATTTTAGCATAAATAAAATAGGTGGCGAAGAAGCAGAGGAAGAACATTTTGATCCTAAGCTATCATTTTTGGATATAGCAGAATACTTGAATAATAAATTGCACTAATATTATCAAAAAGGCTAGTGAAATTCACACTGGTCTTTGTGTATTAAATCTCAATTTTTATTGTAAGCTAGTAAAAAATAAGACTAGAGATAATTACGAATAGAATTAGGATGATTTTTCAATTTTCAAATGGACTTTGAGTTTTTTAGACAAGTGTTGAAAGTAAAAGCATACTAACGTAGAGGATAATGATATTATATTCTATAAGTTATAATCAAGCATGAGGTCGATTAATGAAAGAAGAAAATAATTTGCAAGGGAAAACCAGTCGTCTCTTATATTTTATGTCTGAATTGGAAAAGGGGCATAAGGTTAATAAAACTGAGTACCTTAAACGTTTTAATATCGCCGAGAGAACCTTTAAAGATGATTTAAGAGAATTAAAGGAAAATCTAAAAATACTTAGAGATGATATGAAAATAAAGTATTCTCGACTTGCAGGAACCTATGAGGCAGAATATAACCATGGTTATGGTAACTTAAAGTACAACCAGGCCGTCATCTTGTCTAAGATTCTTTTAGAAAGTAGAGCACTACGTGTTGAGGAAGTTAGAGAAATCATTGATACCTTTGTAGAGAGAGCTGTTGATGATAGGGAACGTCAACGTATTAGAAACTTTACGGAACGGGAACTAGAGGAGTATAAGGAATTATCGATTTACAGGGACAATAAGAGTAAATCTATCTTGCCTCATCTATCCGCTATTTTTGATGCTATTGAGAATCAGAAGTCTCTTTCTTTTAAGTATACGAAATACCAAGGTAAGGATGCTGATTATGATGTGTTACCGGTCTCGATTATGTTTAATGATCATTATTTTTATTGTATGGCATATAAAGTTGAAGAAAAGGATGGAAGATTAAGAATAGATACAAGGAGTCTTCGTAATTTCCGACTGGATCGTTTTAAAACTGTTCATCGTTCGAAGTATAATACAGAACTAATATTAAGTTCTGAGGAATTAACTCAAATTTTGTCAGATAGTGATGTTCGTTATCATACTTTCTTGATGTTTTCAGATACAGAAAAATTTCGGATTAGATTCAGATATGTTGGTCAGTTTTGGGAAGTACTTGAAGATGATATCCCTGCACTTAAAGTTATTGAGAAAGATACAAGGAGTACAGTTCCTAGGGTAATATATGAGATTGAAACCTATGGCAGAGATAGTTTTCAACGTTATATTGATCGATTTAATGGGGTGTTTACTATACTCGAACTAGAAAAAATAAATAAGTAAAATTGACACTTTTTTTAAATAGCATTTCACAAAAAACAGAAGTACGTTTTATACGTACTTTTTTTGTTGTATTGTTTAAAAGTATAAAACAGATGGACAGTGATGTGTTTAAGGTACTTGTATTGTGTATTTCTGGTGATAAAATATAGTTATAAATAATGCAAAACAAAAGTACAGCATTTATTACCAAAAGGAGGAAAACAACATGTCTAAAATTAGAAAGATTATTTATAGAAACAAAATGAAACTAATGGAGAACAGACACTCAACAAAAGGTGTTTACTGTCATGGAGCTAAAAAAAATAAAATAGTTTATGAAACTAATGCTAAAGCGCTTCGTGCAGTTATGTTGTGTGAGGATCAAACCATTCGTACTTATTATTGTCATTATTGTGCAGGATTTCATACAACCTCAAGACCTGAACATGATGAATTAGATGATTTGTATTTGTTTGCGAGAGCATATGTTTGTTAATGGTTAACACTAATAATGAACATAAACAAGGAAAACTCATCTTTTCAGAGTGAAGTGTTGAAATCCATTCATTAGTTGAGAACTAAGAAAATTTATTTTAGAGGGAGAGTAATTATCATGAATCTTATCATATTTTTCGCTACAATTGATGTATTAACTTTTATGGCTTTGGGAATTCTTTTTTCTATGAAATTAAGAGAAACTCGACGGCTTAAAGAGATTGAAAAAGAAATCGAAAAGTTTGAAGCTCGAAGAAAGATATATTTAGCCATTTTGGAAGATGACGAGGATGCATTGTTAGCCATTATGAAGAATGACAAAGAGTTATTGTTAGATGTGATAAATGAACTTAGTGTGTAAAGTAGGGATTTATACTTACAGCACTCAAAAAAGGAATTATTTCCAATTCTTTTTAGATTGTCTATCATTAAGTCACCATATGGTGGCTTTTTTGTACCTTATAATCTATCTAAACATTCACAAGCAAGCAAATTCCAGACATGGTAAAATGGAGTGAGTTGTGCTTATTTAAGTGAGCAAAAATGCAAAGGCTAATGTGGGAGAATCAAATGCGGAAAAATTATCTTTGAGGAGGAAAGTCATGTCTAAGTTGCAGATTCTACTTTGGGGTTGGATTATAGGCTTAGTCGTTTTGTCATTTACAATATTTCTTTTTCGCTATTTGTATCTCAAAGAACTTAATCGTAAAAAGAGGTCCACAGAGAGCATAAAAGGTAGCGTAGTTGGTTATAGATACTATACTGATGCCATTGTTCCGATTGTAGAGTATGTCGTCAATGATAAAGCTTTTAAAAGAAGTTTGGAGTATGGGTGGATTACGACAGTTTCACTTCCTTGGAAGAGTTCCAAAGCCACCTCGAATCCAGACTTGTTGGCCAAAAGACTTGTTCTATACACCAATTCAGCAGTGCCATATACCGCCAAGGATTTTTTTCCATTGGGATCACCCCTAACAGTTTGGTACAATCCAGATAATCCCAAAGAATCCTATGTTGAACGTTTTTGTGGAGCTGTGAAAGTTTACAAATTTACTTATTGGCTATTGGTTTTAACGCTTGTTTTTATCACAATAATTTGTTTGATTATGGCAGTCCGATAATTGCTTTATATCATACAATCTAAGTCTGTCTTTTTAGACAGATTTTTTTGTTTTTTCAACTATCAAAACTATTTTCTCTTTTGCGAAATAACACTTGGTTTCCTTTTTTAACTGCTTTATAATAGAGTCATACTGATGCCTTCTGCTGTGATAAAGAAGGCAGATTTTAGGAGATAAGAAATCGTGTTTGAATGTTTAGGAGCAGCTTCTAGGCTTTATCGTACCAGTTGCTTTTACGGCTTACTATCCTGCCAGTTATTTCTTACAGGGCAAGGATGGGCTCTTTTACATCGGTGGTTTGATTCTGATTTCTCTTGCTTTCTTTGTTATTTCCCTCAAACTCTGGGATAGGAGATTGGATGCCTACGAAAGTGCTGGATTGTAAGAGGTAAAGTAAGACTAAAATCAAGAAAGGAACTTATGATGTTTACAATCGAAGAAATCAAGGATGAAGATCAAAAAATGTCAGTTGTCGCTGAGGTTTTAAAGGATTTGCCAGAATGGTTTGGAATACCTGAAAGCACGCAAGCCTACATTGAAGGAGCCAAGGACTTGCAAGTTTGGGCAGCCTATCAGAAGAGTGAGTTGACTGGATTTGTAAGCTTGTCCTATTCTAGTGAAGAGTGTGCAGAGATTGATTGTCTCGGCGTAAAAAAGGTTTATCAAGGGAAAGGAATTGGGACTCAATTGCTTGCGACTTTAGAAAGAGAAGCAGGCAAACAAGTAGACTACCTACAGGTAAAAACAGTGGCAGAAGGTTCAAATAAAGATTATGACCGAACGAATGTCTTTTATCGAAGTGTTGGTTTTAAAAAATTAGAGATTTTTCCTCAACTATGGGACCCTCAAAATCCTTGCCAGATTTTGATAAAGAAAATCGTTTAAAACTTGCTGACAAAAAATTGAGAGTGCTAGACTATAAAAGTGTTAGCAGATTTAGCTCAGTTAGTATAGCAAGGCACTCGTAGAGCATTGGTCAGGAAATTTTGATGCTGTCATAAAGGATGATAGCGAAGTAATCAGTCAGACGAAACTAGAGCTGGCGGCTCAGTTAAATGGATTGACCATCAGAGACTCTACACTGGCTGAGAAAACTAAAAAGGTCTGTCTCGCTCTTTATGATTTAATCATTCGAAATAGAGATTAATTGGAAGTGCCTAAAAAAAAAAACAAGGAGTTGTTGGAAGATAAACATGAAAAAGAAATCAATCTTTAAAGCCAGCTTTGAAGAGAGTTTAAATTTATTAGACGATGCTTCGCTTCAGTATATAAAGAAAGACTATTACGAAAAACTTGGAAAAGGCTTAAATAATGGAAAGCCAAGTATTGGTTTTAGAATAAAAAGTATTCTCTACAGTATTTTGTTTGTATTCGGATGCAACTTTCTCTTGGCCATATTTGCCTCTTCTTTGGATGTTGCAGAGACTAAGGATTTAACCCTGCCAGTTCACAAGCCATCACTGTTGACCCCTGAATTATTCCTTATTTGTTGTTTTATTTGGCTATCACTCGTTCTTATTGGAAAATTTGTGCGAAAACCATTTCTTCGACCATACAGATATCGCTTTCATATCGAGACCTTTTTGTTTTTGGTTCTTTCTTGAATTCAATCTCTTGGCCATAACTATAGCACTCCCGACCCTAACCTCGTTAGGAATTTGGTTTATTTACATTCTCTTGTTTATCATTGCCCTAATATTCCTCCGTATGGAGAAAAGAAGTTTAAGCACTTGTATTTTCGGTGAAGAGGCGAGAAAAACTCTTGTTGATAGAATAGTAGGCCTAATCGCCACCTATGGTTCTGGAGTGCTAGGTCTTGCTGTAATCATCAAAATAATCCTGTCGCATTCGGGAGTAGCAGTCTCACAAAGTTTGACTCTATTAGGCTTGTTTTTGACATGGCTAATCATAGATATTGGATTCTTGGCAATGGTTATCTTCATGGAGTTACCCTTATTTTTAGAAGCCTACTACAAATGGAAATATCCTGAAGAATACCGAGACTGGGAAGGCAAGTCAGTAGAAGAATGGTATGGGAAGAAGTATAAGGGTAAGTTTAAGTGAAAAATTGAATTAATCAAAGAAGCATCTGAGTTTAACTTCAGATGCTTCTTTGATTGGTATTGTATAAAAATAATTATATTTAAAGTGTTTCTGAGACAATTTCTATTTTGTATTTAAATCTTTTTCCATTTCTATTTTAAGATTTTTGATGAAGACTTGGTCGCCAAAAGCCTCCGCTAGTAGGATAGCTTTATTATATAGCTCAGTTGCTTTATCTCTATTATTCTCATAGAACAGATAATATTTTGCTTCAAGCATTGCTATCCCAGGTTGATAGGAATGTTGCATAATAGAATGCATGACCTCGTACATTTTATCAACAATAGTTTTCATGTTTTTATAGTCATGATGCATAACATAAATCCCAGCTATAGCTGATAAAGCCCCCAATAGTTCCACATTGGATAATTCATCACCTTGCAATCTTTGTTTTATTAACTTCATTCGAAAATGCTCAATTGTAGCTTTATCATATGAAGACCCTTGACATTGTACAGAGTAATATTTTATCAACAAAAGGTCATTCAAGGTGTACTCTTCTTTTTTCAATACCTGATTCAAATAGTCTTCAAATACAATCTCAACAAGATCTTCTTTCTTTTCTTCAGAGATAAAATTCAGGGTTCTTTCAATGATATCGATGGTTAGAAGTTCGTCCTCTGGCAGGATATCAATATAGTTGTCGTAGAGGTCTTCAATGTCCTGCAGCTTTTTCTTGATACGTTCGAGGTCGCCATAGACAGGAGACTTCATGAGTTTATATTTAGCCTGATAGTACTCCTCAGGAATGTCTAGTTTTGTTTCACCTAACAAATAGTTGAGGGAAACACCCAATTTATCACTGATGTATTGCAGTTTGACAATTGTTGGTAAAGAACGACCTAGCTCAATTCTCATCAGTTGTTTTACTGTTAATTCTTCTTCGGTATCACAAACTTGCTCACGTGTTAAACCAAGTCGCTCACGTTCTTCACGAATTCTTTTTCCAATCTCGATTTTAATCTCTTCAGACATCTGTATTTCCTTTGAGTTTTAATTATATAATAATATACCTTAAAATCATGTGAATGAAAAGACTCCAGGGATTTGTCTTTTTATGGTTAGAGAAAAAGATGGGGAATAAACAAAATAACCATCTAACACTCAGTTTAGATGGTTGTGGTTTGGAATTAGGATATTTTTCGTAATCTCTTAGATTGTAGAATGGTCAGTGTAGCAAAGAGGAGCAACCAGGCTAGTAGAGAAAGTGAGCTAGCTACTTGATTCTGCCATTTAAAGCTTTCAAGCTGGCTTATAGATTTTGTGAACAATCCCATATAACTGTACTTCGTGACATTATCGAAATCTTTACTAATCCCTGAAAGCATTGGAATAAACATACTAATCATTGATACTGGAAGGCTAATTACTTGGGCAGATACTTGAGTTTTACTGATTAATCCGATGAAAAGATTAATCAGCATCATTACTAAAGCTGTAGCAAGCGAGATGATAAGATAAGGACCATAATTATTTTCAATATTAAGTTCGAGTATTCTCGGAATAGCAGTTGTCATAACTAAGCTAATAAGCACTGGATAAAATAAAACTGAAAGAATATAGTTTTTACTGTTAACACCACTTAAAAACAAGGTTCTTAAAATATTTTTTTCCTTTTCTTCGGAAACAATAGTACTGATTGGATTTCCAACTGATAAACTCAAAGATAGGGCTAAACAGTTGACTAATAGATTGACTTTCATTGAGTTGTTTAGGCTACCTTGAATCTCATAGATATGTTTGTAGAGAAAGGCAAATCCTAAAGGAAGGAGGATTTGTAGGATAATGGTTTTGTTAGATTTGATTACTCGTTTTCTAAGCCATAGTAAAGATTTGAATTGGTTAAACATTAAGTTTTCCTCCTGTAAGTTGAATGAAGATGTCTTCTAAAGTTGGTTCACATGAATGGATGGTTTGAATATCTTGAGTAGCACTAATATGATTCAATTCAGAGAAAGGAATCACTTTTTCTTGACCTGAGCAGTAGGTCACTTTTACCATTTTATTTGTATTATATTTCTGAATAAGCTCAGCAGGTTTTCCTTCTTCAACAATCTTCCCTTTATTTAAAAGTACAATCTTATCGCATAAAATGGTAGCTTCGTGCATGTCATGTGTCGTCAGAAAAATGGTTGTTCCTTGTTGTTTTAGTTCTTCAATAAGAGAATGAATGGTTTGAGACGTTGATGGATCTAGTCCAGAAGTAGGTTCATCAAGAAAGAGAACTTTTGGCTTGTTTATGATAGCTCTCACTAAAAGCATCCGTTGTTTCATCCCTGTAGAGAGCTTTTCTGCCAAGGTTTTACGATGGTCATAAAGACCTACACGTTTTAACAAATCATCAACATACTCTGTCGAAACATTATAGAGTTTTGCGAAGAATAGAAGATTGTCATAAAGTGTCAATTTTTCATAAAAGCCACTATTTTCAGTGATTAAACCAATCTTTGACAAATCATCTTCTTTTAACTGAAGGGATGATTTGCCCAAAATATAAGTTTCTCCCTGACTAGGAGTGAGTTGACCTGTTAAGATATTGATCGTTGTCGTTTTACCAGAACCTGATGGTCCTAGAAAACCTAGAATTTCACCTTTTTCAACCGTGAAGTTTAGATTGTCTATTGCTTTATATTTTTGAAATTCTTTGCTTAACTGTTTTGCTACGATAAGGTTTGTCATATCTTGATTTCTCCTATTTGATTATATGAACGAGTATAAACAAAAAAATAACGAATCAAAAGGACATCTATGTCACTTTGACTCGTTACTTGTATCTAAATCATTTTCCATTTCCATTTTAAGATTTTTGATGAAGACTTGGTCACCAAAAGCTTCGGCTAGTACGGTAGCTGTATTATAGAGCTCAGTCGCTTTATCTATATCATTTTCATAATATAAATAGTATTTTGCTTCAAATATTGTTATACCTGGTTGATAGGAATGTTGCATACTTGAATGCATAATCTCATACAATTTATCTACAACAGATTTCATGTCTTTATAGTCATGATGCATGACGTAAATACCAGCTATAGATGTTAGAGCACCCATTAATTCAATATTAAACAGCTCTTCACCTTGTAATTCTTGATTAATTAATTTACGTCTAAATTCGTCAATTATTCCTTTATCATAGTCAGAATCTTGACATCTATATGCGTAGTATGAAATTAATAGAAGGTCATTTAAGGAATAGGATTCTTTTTTCAAAGCTTGAGTTAAATAGTCTTCATATACAGATTCAAGAAGACTATATTTTTCCTCAACCATAAAATTTAGAGATCTTTCAATGAGATCAATAGCTAAAAGCTCGTCCTCTGGTAGAATATCAATATAGTTGTTGTAGAGGTCTTCAATATCCTCTAGTTTTTTCTTGATACGTTCAGGGTCGCCGTAAACAGGAGACTTCATGAGTTTATATTTAATCTGATAATACTCTTTTGGCAGTTCTATTTGTGTTTCACCTAACAAATAGTTGAGTGAAACTCCCAATTTATCACTAATATATTGAAGCTTCACAATAGTTGGTAAAGAACGCCCGAGCTCAATTCTCATCAATTGTTTGACGGTTAATTCTTCTTCGGTATCACAAACTTGCTCACGTGTTAACCCTTGACGTTCACGTTCTTCACGAATTCTTTTTCCAATCTCGATTTTAATATCTTCTGACATACATAATTCCTTATGATTTAGATTTTTAATAATAATATAACGTAAAATTGAAATAAAGTCCAAAAGCCATAATAGAAGTAGTGTAAAATAAAACCTACAAGTGTTTACAATTATGAAACAATCTCAATTTGCGAGGGCGCTAGCCAGCGGATATTCTTCTCAAATATTATTTAGAATATTAAAAATGTTATAATAGGAGATGAGAAAGGGGGAGATGATGATGAAGCTTTTAGCAATAAACCCTATTCCGTTTAAAAAAAGAATGATTGAATTTCTCTTTGATTATCTTTTCATTCTAGCTTATTTAGTTCTTCTGTTTTTAAGTTCGATGCTTATTTACATCATCTTTTTTAATGGTGTCCCAGAGTTTGCAGAAATTCAGTCGCAGTGGCTTGTATTTTTCACCTCTGTTTTGCCAATCACGCTCCTTTTCACATTCTTGGATTATAAAAATTATGGCAGTTTTGGGAAGGTAAAAGCGGGACTTGAACTTGTCTACCAGAAAAAAACAGTGCAGGCTAGCTTGATTAGAAATGTCATCAAATTTTTACCTTGGCAACTCGGTCATATGGGCACGATTCATGGCTTATATAGTGATTTTGATGTGTTATCCATTATCCTCTCGTTTTCAGCGACTCTACTCGCAGTTTTGCTACTGGCAATGACGATTTTTAGGAAAGATAAGAGACATCTGGGAGACCTACTAGCACGTACACAAGTACAGCTAAGAGGTGACTAAGATACAGGTTGCTTACTTGATTCTTAAGGAAAACTGTATATGATTAAAGGAAGTCATTATGATGTCCTCCTTTTTTTATTGCTCTAAATACTGTACAATAGAATAATTACAGGAGTTTATAGTTATGAAACAATCTCAATTTGCGAGGGCGCTTTGGTATGGTATTCTGGGGGCCCTCTTTTTTGCTTTTACCTTTATTTTCAACCGTAGTATGAATCTTTCGGGTGGGTCCTGGATGTGGAGTGCTAGTCTACGCTATTTGTTTAGCTTGCCCATGCTGGCTGTTTTGGTCTGGCGTAAGGGTGAGCTGGCAGGTGTATTGTCTGCCATTAAGAAAGAACCCTTGACCTGGTTGGTCTGGAGTACGGTTGGTTTTGGGCTTTTTTATGGACCACTGTCTCTAGCCTCCATTTATGGCGAGTCCTGGTTTGTGGCGGCCACTTGGCAGATTACGATTCTAGCTGGTCTGCTCTTGACCCCTCTCTTTGGGCAGAGGGTACCTGGTAAGCAACTGCTTATGACATTGGTTATCCTTTTAGGGATTATTCTCATCCAGATTCCTTACTTTGGTAGTGGTCTTGGTAGCGGTGTGGTCCGCGCCAGTCTCTTGATTTTACTGGCCGCTTTTGCCTATCCTTTGGGCAATCGTAAGATGATGGTCCACTGTAAGCAGGATCAGCTTTCAACGACTCAGCGTGTGTTTGGGATGACCTTGATGAGTACGCCTTTTTGGTTACTTTTGTCAGTTTTTGCTGGTGCAGACGCTGGACCTCCATCAGGTGGACAGATTTTACAATCTTTAATTGTGGCTGTCTTTTCTGGGGTTGTGGCGACCTTACTTTTCTTCGAGGCGACTAATCTAGTTAAGCATAATCATAAGCAACTGGCAGTGGTTGAGGCTACCCAGGCTGGTGAAGTTCTCTTTACCCTCTTGGGTGGCTGCCTCTTCCTCGGAGATAGTCTACCTAGCCTTTTGGGATTCCTTGGGATTGCTATTGTAACCATTGGTATTATTGGAAATAGCCTGCTAACAGGCTCAGATTAAGCATAAAGAATGGACTTTCGAATGGCAAATTCGGAAGTTTTTCATTTATGCGAAAAATATTACAGAAAAAGATGGTATTTTCAGATTATAGTGATATAATGATATTAAAAGTAAGCGTTTACCGTTTTAATGTAAATCCTAAAGATATTTCCGGAAACTTTGATAGGCTTATTAATAAAGGCGAATGTATTGACTTTGAATTTTCATGAAAACTGAGTTAACATTTAATGTTGCTCTAAAGAAGGAGAAGAGTCATGAATGATACTGTTTGTAAAAATTGGTTTATGCGCAAAAGTGGGAAGACTTGGGTCTATGGCTGTGCCTTGGTAAGTTTTGCAGGTTTGGCTCTGGCTGGTCCTGTCTATGCGGATCAAGTGGAACAGGCAACTGTGAGCCCAATACCTCAAGAGGTGGTAGCTCAGACTGATCATCAAGTTGAGGTTGCTCCCAGCACGACCAAAGAAGTCCCCCAAGTGGTAGAGCCTAGCCCGTCCCTTGTTTCTGAATCTGCTAAAACAGCTCAAGAGAATCCCACTCATTCTAACCTTGACCAGCCTAAAGAGGAACAAGTACAGGCTAGTGTGGCTGAGAAAGTGACTAACCAAACGCAAGAAGCCGATTTGAATCAGACCAATCAAGAACAATCTCCAGTTGTAACGAATAGCACCAGTCCTGTTCATGTGACAGCGGAAAAAACCGATTTGCCTAATAATGAAGCGGTTACCAATCTAGAAGGGATGACCGCAGACCAAAATGGTCACTGGGAAATGCAGGCTGACGGTATTCATTCAGAAGCCAAAGACAAGGGAGACTCTTTCCTTTATTCTCAATCCGAGGGCAAGAATTTTATCTATTCAACAGATGTGACCTTCAAGGAAGCTGGTGGTGCCGCTGCCCTCATCTTCCGTGGTAACAATGATAGTAGCGATAAAAATATGTACGGGGTCAATGTAGACTCTGGTAACCATAAGGTTAAGTTTTGGCGTTGGGTCAATAATCATGATATTCAACTTGTAGATGAAAAAGATGTGACACCAACTGCTGATGAAACCTACAATCTTAGAGTAGTTGCGGCTAATCAGTGGCTATCTTACTATGTCAATGATGTACTTGTCGCAAGTACAGGTGACGCTGTTCTTCAAAAAAGTGACAAGGGCCAACCTCAAGTCCTTCCAGAAGGTTACTTTGGACTTCTTAATTGGAATGCCAATGTCATTTTCAAAAATACCCGCTATGTTAATCTTGATGATGCCAGTCTTCCTTTGATTGACAATCTTGTTGTGACCTCAAAAACAGGATCTGTTGAAAAACAAGCCCAATTCTTCTCTGAAGAACCACTCCATATCCAATATGTGGGACACAATGCAGAGACAGTAGGCTTTGACATCACTAAGCATAATCCAAATGCTGTTATCAAGGTAGAAGATGCCAAGGGAAATGTTTACACAGATATTTCACAATTGCCAGTGGCTGTAGGTGCCAATTACTTTATTATTGAAAGTAGTATGACTGATTCACTAGGCCGTCCTGTGACCTTGACTTATCGTGTTAATATCCACCGCAGACAGAGTGATGATGTGTATTACAACGAGCTTTATCGTGATCAGTATCATTATTCTGTCAAGGATGGCTGGGCTAATGACCCTAATGGTTTGGTTTTCTACAAGGGACGTTACCATCTCTTCTATCAATTTTACGATGATACCAAATGGGGGCCAATGCACTGGGCCCATGCGACAAGCCGAGACTTGCTACATTGGGATGAAGAGCCGATAGCCTTCTATCCAGATGCGACAGGTCACATGTTCTCAGGCTCTGTCGTGGTTGATAGTACCAATAGTTCAGGCCTCTTCAAATCTCCGGAAGGTGGCCTGGTAGCTATTATCACTTCAAATGGTAATGGGCAACGGATTGAAATTGCCTATAGTGAGGACGAGGGTAGAACTTGGCAAAAATATGACAAGGTAGTTGCCGACTGGTCTCAGGACCCCCTTCAAAACCAAGATTTCCGTGACCCTAAGGTCTTCCGCTGGGATAACCAATGGTTTATGGTCCTTGCAGGTGGTCCACTTCGCATTTATTCTTCACCAGACTTGAAGAACTGGCAAGTGGAAACAACCTACAAGGATTTGCATACGGAATGTCCTGACCTTTATCCGATTGTAGCCAATGATGGCGCACTCAAGTGGGTCCTCTCACGTGGCGGTCGTTCTTACAAGGTTGGTGATTTTAAACAAGTGGATGGCAAGTGGGTCTTTGTAGCTGATGATGTTTACCAAGACCATGACGAAACCATGAATTTTGGTAAGGATTCCTATGCTGCTATGACTTATTATGTTCATGATTTTGGAACAGCTGACCATCCAAACATCCCACAATTGACTGAAATTAACTGGATGAACACTTGGGAAGATTATTGCAATCTGGTTGCAGATACTGTAGGTCAAAAATTTAATGGTACCTTTAACCTTAACCTTGACCTTGGTTTGGTTAAATCAGGCGATCGTTACCTTTTAACCCAAACCCCTGTTAAGGCCTATGAAAGCCTTCGTGACACAGACAACGCTCAGTATTTTGAAAATGTCATAGTAGCTTCTGATAATGAATTGCTTAAAGATTTCAAAGGTGACACGTATGAAGTGGTTTCTCACTTTGTACCAGGTAAGGACACGACAGCAGTTGGATTTAACCTTCGCGTCGGTGATGGTCAAGCTACCAAAGTCGTTTACGATTTAACTAAGGAAACTTTGTCTATTGACCGTAGCCAATCTGGTACTATCCTTTCAGATGCTTTTGCTAAGGTTAATAGTCAACAAGTGACTCGCAATGAAGATGGTTCAATTGATTTGCATCTTTATGTGGACCGTGCGAGTGTGGAAGTCTTTGCTAAGGGGAATACGGTAGCTGGTGCTAATCAGATTTTCCCAAGCCCAAGAGCCGTTGGAGCGAGCGTCTTGGTTGAAGGTGGTCCAGCCAAAGCAAATATTGCTATCTACCCAATTAAGAGTACTTGGACTGACAAGAAGGAAGTCACTAAGGCTGTTGCCATGAACACCACAGTTGCAGGTCATTTGGCTCTTGAAGTTGGTCAAAGTAAGGATTTGCAAGTTTACCTCGCACCAGCTTCTGAAGAGCAGGATGTGACATGGACAGTAAGTGATCCAAGTTTGGTGTCCTATACTGAACATGACAATAAACTTTCTCTCAAAGCTCTTCACAAAGGTCATCTCACTGTCACAGCAACTTCAGTTGAAAACCCATCATTGACCAAGACCTTTAATATTGACATTACGCTCAACAATTTTGCGACCAACCTTAAAGGATTGAAAGCTGTCACTGGTGATTGGTATATTGATGACGATACCCTTTACGATAGCAATGTCAGTGCCAATGACTTCTTCATGGCCTATGAAAGTAATGGCTTCAAGCAATTTGACTATGATATCGATGTCAAATACCAACATGGTTTGGTCAACCTCTTTGTAGCTGCGGAACGTGAAGAACCAGGTCGTGCCTACTCTGTCCAATTTGCTGACAATGATACTGTTCGTCTCTTCCGTTTTGGTGGTGAAACCATCGCTGAAGCTCATTTGGATAAGGCTATCAATGACGGTCAGTACCACCATGTCAAGGTTGTGAAAGGCAAGGACACCATGACAGTCTATGTCGATGGCAAGGAAGTGCTCCATCATCAATTTGATGCTGTGGATAATTACTTCAATCAAGCCCATGTAGGTGTTGGTCTTTGGGATGGCTCAGTAGAATTCCAAAACTTCTTCGTTACTGAAAAAATGACAAACACAAGCAGTGACACTACTGACGAACCAATTAAACCTGATCCTCAGCTAGAACCTAGTCCAGAGCCAAATCCAGAAAATAAAACAGATGAACCTGAGCATCAGCCTGAGCTTGCTCCAGAGCCTGAACCGACAGGACAAAATAATGGTCACGACAGTACAAACACAGTGCCAGATCCATCTCAGGATAATACTAGTAAGCAAGAAGAAAGTAAGGCTCCAGTGGAAACACCTAAGACTGTCACTCCACTAGTTGAGAACCTTCTCAAAAAATTCAACGCATTTAGTCTCTCAACTTTTCTTGCAAGTATTGCCAAAGAAACATGGCACTTTTTGACAAAATGGCTATTCAGCTAAAATCAAAACGTTGAAAAGGCTATGTAAGAAGAAAAAAACTTAGAAGTATGAGTGCTTCTAAGTTTTTTTGTTTCTACTAAAAATTATCCAAAAATTTCTTTTGCGAGTGCTTTTCCTTTCGGAGTTGCTGCTAAGCCACCCTCAGCAGTTTCCCGAAAGGCAGTTGGCATGGCTGAACCAACCTGATACATCGCGTCAACAACCTGATCGACTGGAATGGCCGATGTGATACCCGCCAAGGCCATGTCAGCAGCTACTAGGGCAAAACTTGCTCCCATAGCATTACGTTTGACACATGGGACCTCAACCAATCCGGCTACAGGGTCGCAAATGAGTCCCAACATATTCTTAAGCACAAAGCAGATGGCCTGGCTGGCTTGGAAAGGTGTTCCACCAGCAGCTATTGTAATAGCGGCAGCAGCCATAGCAGAGGCGGAACCGACTTCGGCTTGGCAGCCTCCCTCGGCACCAGAAATCGAGGCATTATTTGCGATGACTAGACCAAATGCACCCGCAGTGAAGAGAAAATCCAATTGTTGTGATTCGGTTAAGCCCAGTTTTTCGATAGCAGTTGTAAGAACAGCAGGTAGACAACCAGCTGATCCAGCAGTTGGTGTGGCACAAACCAAGCCCATCTTGGCGTTAGATTCATTGACGGCCATGGCATTTCTAGCAGCACCTAAGACGGCAGAATCAGCCAAGGTCTTTCCATTTTTGATATAGGCATCCAGTTTGGCAGCGTCTCCCCCAGTTAAGCCAGTTGGTGATTTCTCAGGAGACAAACCAGCCTGAACAGACTCTTTCATCACTTCAAGATTTCTAGCCATCAGAGCTAGAATTTCAGGACGTTCCCGTCCAGTTAGCTCTGTCTCTGTGGCAATCATGAGCTCGGCGATATTGCCTTGGTAATCTCGGTCAGCTTGTTGAACTAATTCTTCAATAGTGTAAAACATGCAATCCCCCTCTTAGCTGAAAAAGTTGACATTATGTAGATGAGGAATTCTAGCGATTTCAGTGACGGCCTCATCACACTGGTGCGAGTCGATTTCAATAATCATAATGGCCTTTTCACCGGCATTTTCCCGAGTAACAGTCATTTGGGCGATATTGATGCCATATCGCGACAAAATATCTGTGACAAGGGCAATCATTCCTGGAACGTCTTGGTGGACAATGATGAGAGTTGGTGTATTCATCTTGAGATTGACCGCAAAACCATTGAGTTCAGTTACTTGGATATTCCCTCCACCGATAGAAACACCTGTGGCAGAAATGGTTTTTTTATCATTTTTTAAGGTAATACGAGTCGTATTGGGATGCGGCGCATTACTATCCTTGTTGATTTTCCAGTAGACCTTAATGCCTTTTTCGTATGCGATATCCAGGGCGCGTGGAATGTCAGGGTCGTCCGTTTCCATACCTAAAATACCAGCTACTAGAGCCACATCAGTCCCGTGACCTCGATAGGTTTTGGCAAAGGAATTAAAAAGTTGAAATTCTACCTCAGTCGGTGTCTCACCAAAGATGGCAGAAACAATCTTGCCAATACGAACAGCTCCTGCAGTATGACTAGAGGAAGGCCCGACCATGACAGGACCGATGATGTCAAAAACGGATTGAAATTTTAAATTTTTCATAACACGCCTCGTTTGATTAATCTTGTATTTTCAGTATACCACGAATTAGAGAGATTCGCTGTTTAAGTAAAAATCTATAGGAATAGTAAAAAAACAACCGACTTTAAGTTTTCTTTAAGGTTCAATGGATATAATTGCAGTCTATTAAGTAAGCAATACTTATTTTTCATAAATCTGAGAGGGCGGCCTGCGGGTCGCCTTTTTGTGTTCCTTTCTCTATATATAGCTGGATTGTGGTAAAATAGAGCCTAAAGATTTCCAGTTAGAAAGGATATACCATGACCTACACCCATTTACTTTTCGACCTTGATCACACTCTCCTAGATTTTGACCGTGCTGAGGATTTGGCTTTGACCTACCTTCTTGAGGAGGCTGGGGTGGCTTCACGAGATCTTAAAGTTTACAAGGATCACTATATTCCCATGAACCGTTCCATGTGGGAAGATCTCAATCATGGTTTAATCACTAAGCCGGAATTGCTTCGCACGCGCTTTTCTCGTCTTTTTGAGCATTTTGGACAGGAGGTTGATGGCGTCCACTTAGCGGGTCGTTACCAACATTTCTTGAGCAAGCAGGGTCAGGAGTTGCCTCAGGCCCGCACTTTCTTATCAAATGTTAAAGACCGCGGTCATAAGATTTATGCAGCCACTAACGGTGTTAGCTACATTCAACGTGGTCGTCTGCAAGCCTCAAGCATCTTGCCTTTCTTCGACGATATTTTCATTTCAGATGAAGTAGGTGCCCACAAACCGTCTACTGACTTTTTTGAAAAAATTGCGGATCAAGTTCATGACTTTCACACCGATTCAGCCCTCATGATTGGCGATAGTCTAACTGCTGATATCCAAGGTGGTAATAATGCAGGAATTGACAGCATTTGGTTTAATCCAAATGGTTTGGTTAATGAGACTCCTGCTGTTCCGACCTATCAAGTCAAAAACTACCAAGAAATTTTGACGATTTTGAGCAAATAGATCACTTTTTAAAAATTGTATTCACCCATGACTATTAAGAGCTTTTCAGCTCTTTTTTTGCTACAATGAAAGCATGAATGATCTGATTAAACATAAGTTGGAATTGCTCCCAAACAATCCGGGGTGCTATCTCCACAAGGACAAATTCGGCAATATTATCTATGTCGGTAAGGCTAAAAATCTAAAAAATCGTGTGCGTAGCTATTTTCGTGGAAGCCATGATACTAAGACGGAGCTCTTGGTATCTGAGATTGCAGACTTTGAATTTATCGTAACCGAGTCTAATATCGAGGCCCTGCTTTTGGAAATTAACCTTATCCAAGAGAATATGCCAAAATTTAACATCCGCCTCAAGGATGACAAGTCTTATCCATTCATCAAGATTACTAAGGAGCTCTATCCAAGGCTCTTGATTACTCGCCAGGTTAAGAAGGATGGTGGTCTCTATTTTGGTCCTTACCCAGACTCTGGTGCAGCCAATGAAATTAAGAAGCTTTTGGACCGTATTTTCCCCTTTAAGAAATGTAAAAATCCCGCCAACAAGGTCTGTTTCTATTACCATATTGGCCAATGTAATGCCCATACCATCTGTCACACCACCGAGGACTATTGGCAAGGTTTGGTTGAGGATGTCAAGAATTTCCTAAATGGTCATGATGATAAAATCGTTAACCAGCTCAAGGTCAAGATGAAGGACATGTCTGACCAGATGGAGTTTGAACGTGCTGCGGAGTATCGGGACTTGATTGAGGCGGTTTCGACCCTTAGAACCAAGCAGAGGGTTATCCGTCAAGACATGCAGGACCGTGATATCTTCGGTTACTACGTGGACAAGGGTTGGATGTGTGTTCAGGTTTTCTTTGTTCGCCAAGGGAAACTCATTCAGCGTGATGTCAATATGTTCCCATACTATAATGATGCCGAGGAAGATTTTCTAACCTATTTGGGGCAGTTTTACCTGGATAGTCGCCATCTCAAGCCTAAGGAGATTTTCATTCCAGGCGACATCGACCAAGAGTCTGTCGAGGCTCTAGTTGGTGATGAGGTCAAGGTCTTTAAACCTCAGCGTGGAGAGAAGAAGCAGTTGGTTAATCTGGCGGCGAAGAATGCGCGTGTCAGTCTGACCCAAAAATTTGATCTCCTCGAAAAAGACTTGGCTAAGACCCAAGGAGCTATTGAAAATCTAGGCAAACTCATGGGGATTCCGACACCGGTCCGTATCGAGTCTTTCGATAACTCTAATATCATGGGAACTAGCCCTGTCTCTGCCATGGTTGTCTTTGAAAATGGTAAACCTAATAAAAAAGAGTACCGCAAATACAAGATTAAGACTGTTGAAGGCCCTGACGATTATGCCAGTATGCGTGAGGTCATTCGTCGTCGCTATAGTCGTGTCAAACGTGATGGTCTAACGCCACCAGACCTCATTATCATGGATGGTGGTCAAGGTCAGGTCAATGTAGCCAAGGATGTGCTTCGCAAGGAACTCAATCTATCTATCCCAGTTGCAGGTCTTCAGAAAAATGACAAGCACCAAACCAATGAATTGCTTTTTGGAGATCCTTTGCGAGTCATTGATTTGCCACGTCAATCCGAGGAATTTTTCCTCCTTCACCGTATTCAGGATGAAGTACACCGCTTTGCCATCACCTTCCATCGTCAAGTCCGTAGTAAGAATAGTTTCAGTTCTAAACTTGATGGCGTGGAGGGGTTAGGACCTAAGCGCAAACAAAAACTCCTCAAATACTTCAAGTCTATGACAGCTATCCAAAAAGCTACTGTTGAGGATATCCATGCCCTTGGCATTCCAGAAAAAGTAGCAGAGGCTCTGTTAGATAAATTAAATGATAACAATTAAAGAAACGTAATGAATTAAGTTCATTTTTTGTTACCTAAATTGTCAAATTAAGTTAGACTTTTCAAGTAACTCAGAAAAACTTGGTAGGGTGATTGATAATTCAATGATTTCCTAGGAATTCTATTTCTTGAGAGTGGGACAGAAATCGGTAATTCGTTAGAATTCGATTTCGTCGTCCCACCT
>OHAI01000144.1_pt1 | contig 48457 bp, 45 predicted proteins | sample 1577091 | NCBI WGS metagenome assembly OHAI01 (sample SAMEA3541548, study PRJEB24748) | human gut metagenome | biome: human gut; feature: human-associated habitat; material: faeces | place: China | collected 2012
CTGCTGCTATACTATGATTTTGTTGGCGTTAACATTTTCGTGATGCCGCGAAAACGTCACATATAGGTTTTCTGGCTGCGCACCTGCGCTTCGATCATCGGCTTCAGGTAGCTGTCGAGGTCGCCAAAGGTCTCCTTGATGAACGTGATGGTCTCGTGCGTCAGGGCTTTCTTCGCTGCGGTCAGTGCACGGTTGTAGGCAATGCGCTGCGCGTCCTCGTCGAACTTGTCCTGTTCCTTCAGGGCATCAACGTAGGTCTGGTTGACATACTGGACGGCGTTGAACACCGCGTTGGCGGCATTCTGGAGACAGGTCTGCGCAAACTTGTTGTTGATGTAGCCGTTTGCAATGCTGACACCCTTGTTCAGGCCCCAGCCAAAAATGACGGTCATTGCGGGGATGCAGGCAGTGAGTGCGACTTTCAGAAATTCATTCATAAGAGCTTATCCTTTCTGCTCGGTTTCCGAGCGCTGCTTTAAAATGTCCACAGCCTTGGTGATCGCTGCCGGGATCGGCAGTCCCATCAAGCCCGCGTTTTCAATGATGGAAATGGTCTCGTTACAGATAAAGCCGATCACAACGGCATCCCGCACAAAGGTGGAACCCATCACGGCATCCAGCCTGCAGGCCACCAGCACGATCAGCAGTGTTTCGCCCTTGCGGCACAGGCCCTTCCAGCCTGCGCGGCTTTCCAGCGTGCCGCTTTTGGTCTTGGGGCTTGCATGGAACACTCCTGCCACGATCAGCCCGGTGATGTAGTCGATGGCCATAAAGATGATGAGCGTCTGCAGCGCTGCGTCCCACCCGCCAAACAGGCTGGCAAACGCAGCGCCCAGCGCACCCACCGCCATGCAGAAATAATCTTTCAAAACGTCACCCTCCCCTCACAGTGTCCACCGGCTTTTGTTCGGGCGGGTGTCTACATGCACCCAGCCCTTGGCCCGGCCTGCCTTGACCGGGTAGCGGCCCACGCCGCCCCAGCCGGGCATCAGGCTTTCGGCGTAGGCGGCCACAGCCAGCGGGTCGGTGTCCTGTACCTGAATGTCAGCGGCCCGGCCCAGCAGGTGCTGGCTGGATTTAGAGCCGCCCACCCTCGTGTTGTGGCTGGCTGTGCGGTAGCCGCTGGTAATGGTCACAGGCTTGCCAAAGTGCTCCCGGATGCACTGCAGCAGCACCACAAGGCCCTCGTCAATGAGGATGGTGTCGGTGCCGTCGCGGCAGCGGAACTCACGCACACGGAATGCGGGAGAGAGCTGCTTTGCACCATCATTCTTCAAACTGTACTGCTTGATCGCCATATGTATCACGTCCTTTCATAGGATCAAGCCACGGGCTTATTTTTCCAATTCTGCCTTGATGGCTTCCAGATCGTCCGTGGTCAGGGACGGGTAGTCGGCGGCGATGTCTTCAAAGACTTCACCGGCGGCAATGCGGATTTTGAAAGCGCGGGTCATAATGCGAAGTTTGAGTGCGTTCAGGGTTTTCATAAAAATCAGCCTCCAATCAAATCAGCCATCATCAAAATAATATCGTCGTTTGCGGTTTCCAGCGCGTCCACGCGCTCCGGCAGCTTGTCCTTTGCTTCCTGTTTCTGGCGCTCTTTTTCCTGCGCAGCCAGCTCTTCGGCAGTGTAGCGGACGTACTTCTGGATGGGCACCTGTTCCACCCATTCCTCCTGTGCCTGAATGCCGGGACGGTCAACGATCTTCTGCACATCCCTGCCACCGTTCGGATACTCGGTCACGGTCTCCCAGTGCCACTGCTCCTCCACGCCCTCTACGGCGGGGTGAGTGATCTCTTCGGTGTCGTCGGTCAGGTAGCCCAGCGTCAGGTCGGGGTTTTCCATGACCGCGCCGGTTTCGTCAAGGATCTTCATTGTGTCACCTCCATGGGGGTCACATATTTGCCGATTCGCGAGTAAGATACTTTTCCGTCAGGACTTTCAGCCGACAGCATCCACTGTCCGCCGGTCTTTCCGGAGTCACGGCGGTCTACTTTTACGCACCCATTTTCGTCCAGCTGCATCGGGGGCACAAAGCTACCGTTGCTGCGCCGCAGGTGGAGTCTGATTTTGCAGGTTTTCCACTCTTCCGGGATGGCGAAGTGCAGACTGGTCGGGTGACCCTCACTGCCAAACTGCAATGTTGCCACAGTGTCAAATGTCACAGGGATCATCGCTCAAAACCTCCTTTCTCATGACACGCGGTGCCAGATGTAAACATAGTAGGCGGCGGGTTGCACGGTATTGCTTGCACCGTAGATCGGGTTCGATTTGGAAGCGTCAAAAGTGCGGTTATAAGTGCTAAACCAATCACCCCTGTCTCCACCGCCGTGCCTGGAACTAGTGTCATAGTATTTACCCCCAAAAGCCCCATCACTACTTGGAGTGACCATGGACAACACGCCGCCATTGGCCGTACCCGTGATGTTCGGCAGTCCGGCATTCACGGTGGTGCCCGCTTTGTGGCTGCTGCTGGCACCCATCAGCACGCGCTCCGATGCGATCTGCTCCCATGTGCCGCCAAACAGGGCGGCAGGGCTGGTGGAGTTGGTGCTCTGGTAGATGCTGCCCACCGGATACTCCGCTAAAGCATCGGCGCTCAGCTTTCCGTCCGCAGTGACCTTCAGACCGCTGCCAACCTTCACGCCGCCCAGTGCGGTGGTGGTGGCGGCGGGGAGAGTGTATTTCTGAGCATCGGCGCTCAGCTTTCCGTCCGCAGCAACCTTCAGACCGCTGCCAACCTTCACACCGCCAAGCGTGGTGGTGGTGGCGGCGGGGAGAGTGTATTTCTTTCCCGGCAATACCACAGATCCAACTGCCACAAGAATATCTCCTTTCACTTTGTAGTAATATGCTTTCAGCGCTGCTGTCGGCACGGCCTTTGCGATCAGCGTCAACGTGTCCGTGCTGCTCTGCGTCTCAACAAGATCTTCTTCCTTTGCACCCAGCTCGTGCGGGTCAATGAGCACATTCACCGTGTCCTCGTCTGTCAGTCCGGGAATGTCCATATTCAGCCGGTAGTTTCCGCTGTTGTCCTTTTCCCATCCCTCTGAAGGTATGGTGATCTCATGCAGCGGCACACTGTCCGCCTTGCCCTCGTCCAGAGCCTTTGCCGCATCCGCGCACGCCGTGGCGATCTCTGCCAGCTCTTTCTGTACGCAGACCGCAGTTTTTCGCAGTCCCGCCAGAATGCTCAGCACGCCCATTACGCGTCTCCTCCGTAGATCTCTTTCAGCATGGCATCCACTTCTTCATCCGTCGCCAGCACAAGGCCTGCCAGCTTGTTCTTTTCCTCCGTGGTAAAGTCGTTGGTAGATAGCCCCTTGCCGGCCTCTTTCTTCACATAGCCGGTCAGGTCTACTTCCCAGCCGCCCATCTTTTCCAGTACACCGTCGATCACCATGTACTCATCGTACTTGTCCGCATCCTTGCCGGTGCCCTTGGGCACCATGTAAATGTACTGCGCCGCATCCGCAGCGCTCGTGCTGATTGCTGCTGCAGATGCCACCACCTTGCGCTTCAGGTGGTCTGCCGCCGCCACCGCCTTGGTAACGGTATCCGACACCTGCGTGCCGGTCTGGTAGCCGCTGTCGTTGCTCAGCTGGCTGGTCTTGGTGGGAACAGTAATGTTCACACTCTTGTCTGCGCCAATGGCCTGTGCCGTGCCGTTCACCTTGATGCTCTCGATCTTGTTGGCCTGCCCGCCAGCCGCTTCCAGATCCGCCACCCTCTGGGTAAGGGCTTTGGCTTTTTCGTTCTGTTTTACCGCCACCTTGTACAGGTGTTTCAGCTTCGCGGCATGGTCTTCGTTGTAGTCTGCCATCTTTTTTTCTCCTGTCAGTTCTCATCCAGTTCCTTCATCATGGCTTCAAACTCTTCGTCCGTCGCCAGATCCAGCGTGCTGATGTCCGCCGCTGTGCCGTAGATCACCGTCTGCACCTTTATGCTTTTGGTCGGCTTTTCTTTCGCATAGAACACTACGCTTCCGTCCCGTGTCTCGCAGAAGTACGCCATCTGCGCTGCTTCGGCTGCGTCACCGCTTTCCGGCAGTACCGTGCCGGAGGGCAAAAACAGTTCCCGGCTCATTTCCAGTGCCGCCTCGTTTTTCAGCGGGTGATCTCCCCGGCCGGAATCCACCCACCCTTCCGGCTGCAGTTCCAATACAAAGCTGCCCAGCACGCCGTTGCTGTCCTGCAGCTGCAGGGTCTCCGTGCTTCCATCTCCGCGGGTCAGCACCAGCGTGCGGCCCTGAGCAGCGGCTTTTTTCAGGTATCCGGCGCTCTTTTGCGGCACAGCGCGCACATCTTCAGCTCCCAGCACCACATTGCCGCCCTTGCCGTTCACACTTACCACCGGGCCATCTTCGGGCGGCGCAAAATTCTCGGCACGGTCTGCAGCCCGCTGCGCCCGCTCCGCATCGCCCTGGGCGCTGCCCGCCGCTTCCTGTGCCATTTTTGCCGCCTTTGCCGCGTCCAATCCGGCTGTCGCTGCAATGTCTGCGTCCTGCTTTGCTGCTGCGGCCGCGTTCCGCGCTTCCTTTGCGCTTTCCTGTGCCTCGGTCGCATATCTCAGCACCCGCGCCACAAAAAGCTCGTACTGCGTCGGGCTGATCTCTGCATCGCCGTCTGTGTTCAGTGTTTCATAACAGTCATACCGGGCCGGTCGGGTCAGCGCCCGGTATCCGTCCTCACCCAGAGCAAGCAGCATCCAGCTTCCGCAGGGACTGGCGGTAAATTCCTTACCCACCGCTGCGCTGTGCTCCTCGTCCAGCAGGATCGGTGTCGGCAGTGTGCCGTCCTGCCGCTGGATGTGCAGCGTCACGGCACATCCGGCCCACTCCTGCGGCAGCTCAAACTTCAGCCTTTCCACATTGGCGCTGCTCTGCCCGCCCAGATGCAGCACCCGCATCTCCGGGCCAAACTCCACACCGCCAAAGTTTTTCCGAATAATTTTTACCCGCATCCCGCTGCCTCCTTCCGTCCTTCTCAGCCTATCACACAAAAGTCCGTAATAACACTGCGGACTTTTTTCCAACTCTTCCGTTTCAAAAGAACCACATATACAAATCCCCCGGTGTGAAATCATCACGCCGGGGGATTTTTCTTTTCTTACCTCACTTCCGCATACGGGTCCGGTTCCGGTTCCTTCTCTGCTTCCTTTTCGGCCTCCTCCACCCACTGGGCAAAGTTTTTCTCTGTGTACAACTCTTTGCCGTCCGCGTCCTTGAGCGCCAACAGCATTTCTTCCATCTGCTGCCGGTCTGCATCACTGCCCGCAAGGTATTCCGGCTTTGCCGTCTCAGTGATCTCGCTTTTAAGTGTCGTCGCGCTCTTGCCCGCCTTCGCCAGCCTGTCATATTCTTCCTGCACAGCACCTGCGTCCCAACTGTCCACAGCTTCCACAAGGTCATCTGTCACGCTGGCGTTGTCGCCCTTCAGTTGCTTTTCGGCCAGCTGGTTCACCGCGCCGGTCACGCAGTCCACCACATCCCCGCGCTTTCCCTTTGGCAGGCCCAGCACATTGCTCAGCTGTTTGATCATCTCTCTTTCCAGCTCGTACCGCTTCTGGTCATTTCCTGCATTCTGCTCTTCAGCAGCCTGCCACACCCGCGCGTCGTACTTTACAAGGCGGCTCTTCAGCTGGCTGTACATCTTGTTTTCCTCAATGGTTCCCGCTTCTACCATGGCGTTCAGCTTCTCCACTGCGGCCTTTGCTTCGTCGCTGTCGCCGCCGGCATAGGCGTTGTACAGCCGGTCATACTGGCCGGTGGCGCTTTGCGGCACAGAATTAAAGCTGAACTGTCCTCCGTGCGCAAGATTTTCAAGGTCACCATAGTAGCCCTTTACCGCTTCTACGATCTTCCGTCCATTGCCGTAGGGTACACCCGCCACTTCAAAGCTGTCCTCCAGCAGCGTCATGCTGCGCTGCATCAGCTTATTGTGGTGCTTTTGCAGCTGTTCTTCGTCCATTTCACTGGTGTCTTTCCGGAACTCCGCAAAAAACTTCTGCACATCTCCGGCCAGATCATTCACCACGCTGATGCTTGCTGCACTCAGCACGTCGTAATCCTTACCGTTCACAGCATTGTCGATCAGACTGTATAACTCACTTCCGTACAAAAAGTTTCCCGCAAAACTTTCTGTGTACAGGCTTGCAAACCGTTTCCACATGCTCTTCACGGTCACATCGCCGTTTTCGTCCTGCTCCCGGTCCCACCGGTGCAAAAGGAAATCTGCGCCAATCTTCATGATCGCAAACACCGCCGTCTGTGCCGCCTGGCTCACAACAGCCCGGTTTCGCTGTGTTTTTGCCCTCTGCAATTCTGCTTTGTTTTCATCGCTCTGGTTCTGCCGGTAGCGTTCCGCCTGTGCCCTGTAATCGCCAATGGCATCCGCCAGAATGCCGTAGTTCTGGAAACGTTGGGTGGTGAACATGGTCAGCTGCTTCAGCAGTTCGTTAGGGTTGCGCTGAATGCCCGCCCGCTGCATCACGGTGTAGTTGGGCTGTGTCTGCTCGATCACTTTCTGATAGGTGCGGTTCACCGCTTCCCAATAGGCCGGGCTGCCTGTCGCCTCTGCGCCTTCAAACTCGGCCGTGTGGTGCTGCACGTATCGCTTGCTGCCTTCCCACAGGGCTGCCACCGTCACTTCGTCCATCCCGTTGATCCAGCCGGTCAGCCAGTTTGGCAGCTTGTCCATGCCCTTTTCCGCCAATGTTTCCTGCTTGCCAATGCTGGCAAGCTCGCCGTTCTGGCTGCCGCGCTTGCGCCAGTCCAGCAGCACGTCTCCGTGCTCTTTGATCTCCGTTTCCAGCGCTGTCCGCGCTTTGGGCGAAAGGTTCTTCACAAAGGGTACCACTGCCGCCATGGTGTCGCCGCCCAGTACGGCCGCTGCTGTGGGCAGGCTTGCCGCCTGAGCAATGGCAACGCCCGGGTTCAGCGTCAGCACTGCGCCTGCATAGTTCCCGCGCAGGTTTCCCAGTACTTTGTTAAAGGTGCTGGGCCGCTTGCGCTGGGTAGTCTGCAGGTCGGTCAGCAGGTCATCGATGTAGCTCACCGCATCCTCGCCCCACTGTTCCTTGATGATGCCGTTCTTCAGGTTTGCAAGCCCTTCCCGCGTCTCCACGCCGCTGTTCAGGATCTTCTGCACGTCCCGGATGGGCGCGGCCAGGCCCGCATACGCCGCCGTGTCCCGCAGGCTGCGCTGCACCACATTTGCGCATTCTTCCAGCAAAATGGGCTGTCCGCTCTTCACGCGGTTCTTCAGGAAACCGCGTCCCTCAATGGTCGCGTCCAGATTCAGGCCGTCGATTTGGGTCGCCAGCACCGATTTATCCACCGCAATGGGGTAGTAGTTTTTCACGGTTGCCCGCTGGTAGCCCACCAGCTGCAGGCTCGTCTCGTTGATGAGCTTCGCGGTGTAGTTGTCGAAGAACTCCTTCATGTCCGCGCACCATGCCCGGTCATAGTCAGTCATGGCCGCTTCCACCGTCTGCAGGATGCTATCCGCTGTCGGGGTCCCGTCCGCATCCGTCAGCATTCCCAGATGTACGGTCTGTCCCTTCTGGTAAGCCTGCTCAATGTCACCTTTGTTGTACAGCTTTGCATCCGGAATCACAAGTCCGCCGTTCATCAGGTGGTTCAGGCTGTCGGTGTTGTGCAGGTGCATGTACAAACTACACAGCTGTGCATGGGTCAGTTCGGCTTTCTTTCCCTTCACATCGGTCAGGCCCACGTCCACAAGGTCTGCGCCCGGGCCTGCAAAGTTCTGCATTTCCTTCACGTGTTCTTTTCCGGTCACGTTGGCAAACAGCTTTTCGCCTTCCACGGTGATCTTCGTCTGCCGGTACTGGCCGTCGTTCAGCATTTGGGCCATCTTTTCCATCTGGCCGTTCTTCGCGTAGCCGCCCAGCATACGGAACACCCGCTCCGCGCCCAACATATCCAACTGATACTTTGTCAGCAGATTGTGCACGCCGTCCAGCTTTCCGCCGGGGTGGTTGCCCTTGCTGGCATTCACCTCGCTGGCTGCGCCTTCTGCGATTGCGCTCACTTCTTCAGCCTTTGCAAGACTCACCGTCTTGTTTGCATTGCGGATCACATGCAGCGTCGAGCTGGTAATAGCCTTCAGCATCCGCATCTGATCCACCGTCATGGGCAGATAGGTGCGGTTCTCCGTCTCCTTGATGCGTTTGCGCAGCCGTTCCTGCAGTGCCCATGCTTTCTCGCTGTCCGGTAAAACTTCTGCCTCGGCCAGCTGCTCGTGCAGTTTGGTCAGCTTTGCGTCCTTTGTCGTCTGCAGGTCGTCCCGCAGAGTCTGGATCAGGGTATCCACGCCGGTCTGCTTCCATTCTTCGGTCATGGCGTTGGGGCTGTTCTCGCTGCCCGCACTCTGCCGGATCCGGTCCTGCAGCCTCGTCAGCTGGTTCACGGCCCGTTCGTTCAGAATGGTCATGTCCGCCAGCTTTGCCGCCTGCGCTGCCGCATCGATCAGCCCCGGCTGTACATACTTGTCCTTGCTGGGCCGCAGCAGCATCTGGTTCAGCTGTGCCGCGTTCTGCCGGATGCTGCGTTTCAGTTCATCCATCTTCCGTGCATCCCGCGCCCGTTGCACTCGCTTTTCCGCTACTGCCTTCGCAACGGCAATATCTTCGTCCCGCTGCTGTCGGGCTGTTTCAATGGCAAGGGCATTCCGCTGCGCCTGTTTCTGCTCCCATGCGGCCCGCTTACGTTCGTTATCCGCCTCCCATTCCATGATCTCATTTTCCTGCACGATCAGGCTGTATTCTGCCTTGTCCGCGCGCCGCTGCTCTTCCCGTAGCCGCATACTCAGATCTGCATTTTCCTCCCGCAGTTCTCCCATGCGTTCCCGATACCACAGCTTTGCTTCATCCAGCATTTCCTGCCGCTCGGCCTTCAGGCGTTTCACTTCCTGCTTCATTTCCCGCTCATAGCTTTCCCGCAGCACTGTCAGCTTTTCGTTCAGGTTGCCCACATTGGAAACATCCACACCAAAGGTTTCAAGGTTCTGGTCCAGCAGCTTTTCCGCTCTTGCGTTCTGCCGCTGCAGTTCGGCCATCTGCTGTACTTCGGTGTTCTGGTTTGCAGTGCGCCGGTTTTCCTGCATTCTGCGGCCAAACTCCCGCTGCTGTGCTTTCTGTACGCCGCGCAGTTCCTTTGCCACCTCTGCAGCACGTTCTTTGCTGCCTGCTGCGGCTCTTGCCACATCCATATTGTGTCGCTGGATGCCCTCAAAGATCGCCTGCGCGTCAGTCATCTCCGGTGTCGCCATAATGTCACCGATGATCCGACCCGCCAGTTCGATCTTTGCATCCTCATACTCTGCATCGTCTGCAAACCGGCTCATAGTCGCAGGCTTGATGGCATCGTGCAGGTTCATCAGCACATTCAGCCACTCGGTGCTTTCCATGCTCATTGCACCATCCACACCCGCCTGCTGCGCTGCAGCTTTCCACAATGCCTTTGCACCGTCGCTGGTGCCGTCCACAGCGCGGTTGTCGTTGATCACGCTTTCGTACTGCTGTGCCGGGTTGCCGTCCCGCACGCTTTCGGCCTGCCGCAAGGTCACGCCGTGCCTGCGCGCTTCGGCCACTGCTTCACTCCAGCTGCCGTATGCTTTCACCAGTTCTGACTTTGCCTGTCCGCTTCTGTTCACGGTATATTCCAGCTTGTGCAGTTCCGGGTATTCGTCCCACAGTTCGCTATTGCGGTAGGTCGCCCCGTCCAGAATTTCTCCCGCCAGCGTTTCGGCCAGCGCATTGGCTTTTTCCATGTCCGCACCGTCGGCTTTCAGGTAGTCCACCAGTACCTCGGTCTCCCTCGCAAGCTTGGCCCGGTCCGCCTTACTGCCGTTCGCCTTTGCCCAGCGGCTGGCCAGTCCTTCAATGGCTGTCCGGCTCACCTTCACACCCCGTGTCAGCCCAAAGAACTGGCTCAAGGTGTCCAGTGCTGCAGCCTTGTCCGCAATGGTGCGGCTTGCCATCTGCTGGTCGTTCCGTTTTGCATCCCGGTCGGCCTGCTCTGCCAGCTGATAGCGGAACTTTGCAAGGTCGCTTTCTTGTGCCAGTTCACCGGTCTGGTAATATTCCCGGATCTCCCGCACTACGCGGTCAGCATCCACACGTCCGCTGTATTCCTTGCCGGCTGCCACCCGACCGTCTGCTGTGGAGATGTCCAGTGTGAACTGCCGTTTCTCGCCGCCCAGCTCCTGCACCATTCGCCAGATCTGTTCCAGCTGCTGCGTGGTGGGTGCTGTGTCTGCCGAGAGATCCACTCCCGGTGCTTCAGCCATCACGCGCACATTGCCGTCCAGCAGAAATTCGTTCAGCGCTTCCGTTCCATTTTTCACCTCTGCCGAACCGAACACGCTCATGATCTCCCGGTGATCGGTATCTCGGGTTCGGTCATTCTGGGCAAAGTCCAGCATCTGGCCGTCCGGCAGAATGTACCCGGCTCGTCTGAAGTCCTCTGTCGTGCCAAACCGTTCTTTTGCCAGTACGCGGCGGTATTCTGCCTTTCCGCCGTGAGCTTCGGCCTTGGCATCATATACCGCCTGTTCTGCTTTGCCTTTTTTTGCGTTCTGCTGCTGCATCCGGGCACCGGCCTCTTTGATCCGGCCGTTCAGCACAGCGCTCTGGCCTTCCAGCTGCGCCATACGGGCATTGTAGTCTTTGCGCTTTGCAAGATAATTCTGGTATTCTTCGCTGTCCCGGTAGGCTTTTGCTTCTGCAGAAAAAGTCCCCAGCGCCTTCTTCTTCGCCTCGATCTCTTTCACGGCATCGCTTCCCAGCCAGGCACTGCGTTCTTCCTTCAGCTCCCGCCGCTGCTCGTCCAGCCGCTGCTGTTCGTCGCGCAGCTTCGTCAGCTCGTCTGTCTCGCTCAACTGATACCGTACGTTTTTCTTCAACGTCCCGTCATTTCCCTTGTTTTCAGCGGCTTCCTGTGCTATACTTTGGTTAGAGATCTTCGACCCGCTGCTCCCCGAATCTTCGGATTCCATGTGGGCTTTGCCGAAGGTCTCCGTAAAGCTCTCCGGCAATCTACTCCTTGAATCTTCGGATTCTACGTGGGTACCACCGGAGGGCTTTATTTTTGTTTCTTTGATGTTAACAATATCATAAAAAATCTCCCGTGTATCCGGTTTGATGGCTGTCAGTACATCTGCCTCATACGCGTTTTCGCCCACGCGGATTTTAATTCTTCCGCGGTTGAAGGCTTCCGCATTTTTGTGATTTGCGGGCTCGCGGTACACTTCATCCGCAGTTGCAATGATTTCATCAAGATTGGCAGCCATGCGCATTTTGTCCGCATACGCTGTGGCATTTTCCCACTGTAATGTCTTTGAATACTTCGACCAGACAAACTCATTGCGTCCATCTTTGCTGTTCAGAATTGTCCAGCCGTTTCTTACAAAGCCATCCGGGAAACGCTCTCTGATTGCCTGCTTGACTACCGATTTCCAGTTTTCCTGCGGGACTCCTTTCAGAATATCCTCGTCGATCTGAATGTAAGTTTCTCCCACGGCATCTTTCTTGATTTCAAACCTTGTCCCTTCCGCCGCGCCCTTGTTCTCAAGGGCTGCGGCGTTTTCTTTTGCGGCGCGCAGGCTATCCATAGCCCTCTCCGCATGGGCAAAGTATTCGTCCTGCAGCACCCGTTTTTCTGCCACCGCAAGGCGCTGTGCTTTCAGAGCGGCCTTGTTCTCCGGGTCTCTTGCCAGCACTTCCTTTGCGCGGCTCACGATGTCGCTCAAAAGCTCCTTCACCTTGGTCATCACCTTGTGGATGCCGCCTGCCTTGCCTGCGTTCTTTTCAGCCTGCCCGCGCTGGAACTCCACCCAGCGCTTAAAGCTCGCTTCATCGCTGAAGATGCCGCGCCATGCGTCCGCCACAAGCTCTTCTGCGGCTTCCTCGTAGCTCAGTCCTTGCTGTGCATAGTCCGCAAGCTTCCCCCGGATCATCTCATCAATGCCCTCAAAGCCCTCACTCTTTGCCAGAAATTCCAGTACATGCTGCTGCAGTGCCTGCGCACCCTCTGCATCCAGTGAGTTGTACCAGTGGTAGTCCTCGTGCAGGATCGTACCAAACACATCCTCGGCCCGGTCGCTGAAGAAAATGCGTGCCGTCTCGGTGTCCACATAAGCCCTCACCCGGTCGTTGCCCTGCAGTACCGTTTTCAGCACCGCATCGGTGTTCGTGGCCTTCGCATTCAGTTCGATCAGCTGCGTGCCCACCTCGTTTGCCGTGCGCATCGTTCCCTTATACAGCACCCGGCCGCTGCCGCTGGTGCTTTCCGCCGTCAGCCTTCCGCCAAGGCTTGCGCGCTGCATCTTTCCGGCTTCCAGTTCTCCGTGTCCCTGCAGCCATGCCAGCTGCAGCGCTTCCCGTCCGCCGTCCTGTGCCAGCACGTAATCGGTGTTCACAGCAAGGCCGCTCATGCCCTGCGCCAGCTCCATAGCCTTGTCAAAGGTGTGCACATCTTCCATCTGTCCCAGCCGGTACAGGCTGCTGGCTGCAGCCGCATACCGCCCGGCATCTCCAATTTCTGTCGGCATATTCCTGCTGATGGTCGCACTTGCCCCATCCGATACCTGCCATCGGGTCAGCTCCTGCTGCACCTCCCGCTGCTTTGTGGTCAGGCTCTGCTGTTCAAGGCCGTAAGTTTCCCGCATCCTGCCAGACTGTTCTGCCGGGCCGCTTTCCACCCTTTCCCCGGTGTTCTCCACGGCAGCTCCGCTCCGGCCCAGTTCACTTTCCGTCTGTGCCTGCTGCGCAGATCTGTCAGCTTCCATTCTTTCTACAATTGCGGCCGTTTTTTGTGCTTCAACTGTCGCATTTTCGGTAGCTGTGGCCGGTGCCTGTGCTGCCCGCTGCTGTGTTGTCATTTCCCGCAATACCTGCCGGGTCTTTGCTGCCGTTTCCGGCAGCTCAATACCGTATTCTTCCGCAAAAGCAGCGCGGTTCGCTTCATTGGCCGCATTCGGTGTAAATAGGTTGATGGTCTTGCTCGTAAGCTGCCCATCCTGCACAGCTGCGGCAAGCTGCTGCACAGCCGGGTTTTCGCTCTGTACCATCGGCGCAGTATCCTGCATGGTCGCAAATCCGCTTGTCGTCCCCGTCACTTCCGGCTGCACCGTTTCCTGCGTAGCAGCCGCAGGTTGTCGGGTGCCTGCCGCAGCTTCTTCCGGTGTCTGCTGCATCGCCGTTCCCGGCTCCTGTGCCCGCACTTCGTCCTGCAATGCCTGCCGTACCCGTTCCACCTGTCCTTCGTAGTATGCCCGCTTCACATTACCCACAATGCTGGCATCGCCGCCGTTCGCCTTTGCAAGCCCTGTGCCCACAGCACCGCCCAAGGCACCGGATGCACCGCCCGTCAGGCCGCTTTCCAGCGCCGTTAAAAAGGTGTCGCTTTTAAACAGGTCTGCCGCCGCTTCGCTGTCGCCCAGCGTCGCATCAATAGCCTTGTCTGCATAGGTCTCCACAAAGGCCTGCATGGCATTGTCCACGCCGCCGGAGATGGCATTTGCCACCGCCGGGTACCGCTGTGCCAGCGTGCCGTCCGCTGCCACGCTGCGCACCATGTCCGCCAGTTTGCCTGCCAGCGTATCCTTTGCGTAGTCTGCGCCCATGGTCTTTGCAAGGTCAGCTGCGCCCACACTGTTGATGGCCCAGCCCGCGCCAAATTTTGCAAGGCCCCCGGCCAGCGTCTTGCCTGCGCTCTCGCCTTTTTCAATGCTCTGGCCCATGGCTTCCGCACCGCCCTGCGCACTCAGCACCGGCAGCACCCATGCCGGGTCAATAGCCGCCACCGCAAGGTTCTCGCCCGCACTGCTCACAATGCCCAGCGCCTGCTTTGCAATGGGGCTAAGGCCCGACTGTGCAGCTGCGGTCAGATCCTGCCCGCGCTTGTACAGCTGGTAACCAAAGCTCTTCTCTGGGTCTACGCTGTCATGCACTTCCGTTCCGGCAATGCGCGCCCGCATGTTGTCGATCTCCTGCTGCGTGTAACCTTTCTCGATCAGCTCTGCATCCGTGTAGGCATCGCTCTGCGTTGTTTGTGCCGCCGGGGCACTGGCCATTGCACCGCTGCTCTGTGCCAGCTGCAGCGTGTTGTCCCGTGCTGCATACCGTGTCTTTCCGCCGGTCATCAGGCGCAGCAGCTCCTGCTGCCGGTCGTCGCTCTGTACATCCTGCTGCAGCTGCTTCCAGTTTTCACTGGTCGCTGCTGCATTCTTTGCGCTCTGTACGCCGGTCTCACCCGCCAGAAAAACCGAGGATGCCACCGTGTCTCCAATACCGCCAATGGTATTGGCCGCGCGCCGCGCTGCACGCTTTCCTGCAGGCAGGGCATCAAAGTCGGCAATGTACTGCCGCGCTTCGCTGATTTCCTTGCGGCTGTATCCCTTTGCCAGCAGTTCCGCATCGGTGTAGTCCCGCCTGCCCGCACTCTTTTCCGGCACTGCTGCTCTGGCTGCAGCACCGCTCACGCTCTGGGGCTGCATGGCGTTGTTTTTCTCGGCATAGCTTTGCCCGCCGGTGCCAATGCGCATCAGCGTCACAAGCTCCCGGTGCTTCGGGTCAGCGTCCATCCACTGGTTCAGCCGGTCAAAGTCTCTAAGATCGTCCGTCGCTTTCAGGTCTTCCGTGTACTGCCTCACCTTCTGCGCAGTCTGTGCATACCAGCCTTCATCTCCGCTGGCAATGCCTGCAATGCGCTGGCGCTCAGTGGGCTGCACCGTTCCCGTCACCTTTGCCGCCGGGGCTGCAGCGCTCTTCGCGTTCAGCCATTCCGGCTGCGCAGTGCTGCTGCGTGTACCTGTACCGCTGTCGGTCACAATGCCGCTTTTGCCCGGATATGCCTGTGTTTTGCCTGTTTCCTGCGGCACTGCCAGCTGCAGCTTGTGGCTGCTGTCCGCGCCCGTCATCTGCGCCAGCACCCGTGCGCCAAGACCCGTGCCGGTGTTCTGCCTTGCAGCCGCAGCCGGGCTGGCAGCATTCTGTCCGCTGCTTTTCGCTTCCCAGCTTTCCCGCGCTTTTGCAATGCGTTCCGGTGTCCACTTGTCCGTAGTGTTTGCTTTTCCCGCAGCTGTACCGGTGCTTGCCGTCCGGTTTGTAGCGCGGCTGTTGTTTTTCGCTTCCCAACTTTCTCTGTCTTTTTTCAGTCTTTCCGGTGTCCATTTGCTCATAACTGCCGGTCTCCTTTATCGTTCCGCTTCCAGAATTTTCATAATGGACGACAGCGTGTTGTCCGTAATGCCGTCTGCAGAAAGTCTGCCCGCAATATCGTCCAGACTGTAACCACCCTCCAGCATGCCGCGCGCCGTTGCAAGTCCGCTGCGCAGCGGACTGCTGCGGGTGTTTGCCCGCCCACTGGTGCCGCTGCTTCCCGCCGTGCTGTTTTTCAGCCACCCCGCGTCCGTCAGGGTCTGCTGGTAGAAGTCATACAGTGGGTCTTTCTCCTTCATCCCGGAGAATTTTGTTGCCATCGTCTGCAGCTGGCTGTTGGTAAAGCCGGTCGTTCCCGTCTTGCCGCTGCCAGATCTTGTGTTTCCACTCTTCGTGCTGCTCGTTCTGCTGCTCCCGCTGCCGGTCGTCTTATAACGGTTATTCAGCGCCAGCTGGCTTGCTGTGTAATTCAGCTGCCGCTGGTTCAGTGTGGGCGAATAGTCAATGCTGCCAGTATCTACGCCCGCCATCTGCAGGTAGTTTTTGGCTGCAGTGTCATTGCCACTTCCTGCCAGACTTGCACCCTGCAACAGTGCCGCCATCTGATCCTGCTGTACACTGCTCATTCCCTGCCATGTATCCAGCATCGTCTCGTCCAAGCCATATTTCGTCAGCACTGCTTTCGCTGCATCATCAAAGCCTGCCTGTTTGTATGCGGTGGCCTGCTGCAGCGCCGCCACCTGATCGCTCAGCTGAGTGCGTGCCAGACTGTCATTGTACTGTTTTTCCTTGAACTCGTTTTCCCACTTCTGCTGGCTGTACCCCTTGTACGCATCGTATCCTTCCATCACCGTGCTGCCAATGCCCTTCACGGCGTTCCACACATTGCTCCAGAAGTCGCTGTTCTCCTGCCGTGCCTGCTGGGTGCGGTCATAAAGGTAATTGCGCCAGTTTGCTGCATTGCTCACGCTGCTGTCATACTCGCTGCGTTCCAGTGCGCGCTGTCCCAGCAGGGTGTCCAGCTGGTCGCCCGCACCGGCAAGCTCCTGCTTCCACTGGGCCAGTGCGTCCGCCCGGGCTGCAGCAAGGGTGCTGCCGGTGTTTGCCGTCTGCGTCGCTGCTGCCTGATCTGCCGCGCTCTTCGCATAGTCCGCGCCATACCCGCCGGAAAGCGAATCTGCGGTCGCTGCTGCTGCATCTGCACCGGCATTTGCATTGCCCACCATCCGTGTCAGTGCGTCCTTGTAGCCGCTGTCTGCCGTTGTAAAGTCAAAGCCCGCGCCGCTGGCCGTGCCCATCTTGTCCAGCGTATCGGCAATGTCCTGCGCATACTGGTCATCGTAGGCCCCCGGCATGGCGTTTTCCACGTCCTGCAGGCGCTGCTGCGCGTCGTTCAATCTCTTGATAGTCCCCATTCTTTTCTCCTTTCCTCAAATAAAGAACAGCGGCAGGATCCTCGCTGCAAGGCCTGCCACCTGCAGCGCCCCGTTAATAAAATTCTGCAACCCGTTCTGCTTTTCGCTGTAAGCGTTGTCGTACTCGTTCTTTTTGTACTGTAGGCCTTCGTTCCAGTTGGCAAGGTCGTTCTGGTACTGGCTGTAGTCCTGCTTTTCCGCGCTCTGCAGCCCGCTCAGCTGCTGCAGCAGGTCGCTCTTCTTCGTGTTGTACTGGGCTTTGCTCTGGCTGTAAAGGTTGTCCAGCACATTGTCCAAGCTGTTCATCGTTCTGGCATAGGCGTTCTGTCCCGCCTGCGTACCGTAGCTGGAGCCGTAGCCGCCGGTCATGGCGGCGGCGTTCGCCTGCGCATTCTGGTTTGCCAGCTTTGCCTGCCGGGTGTACTCGTTCTTGTACTGCTGATAGGCTGCATCTGCATCCGGGTCGTAATCAAAATCGCCCATGTTTTCCAGCTTGCCCATCACATCCTTGATCTGGCCCTGATACTTGCTCTGGTAGTCTGCAGGCTTCGTTTTCTCATACTGTTCCAGGTTGTACCGTGCCGTGTTCAGGCGGTCATTGTTTCCAAACAGTCCCATTTTTTATGCTCCTTCCCCATTCATCCGTTCTAAAAATTCTTCCGAGCAGTTCTCCCGGTCAATGTTCGTCAGCACATAGCTCAGCTGTTCCGTCAGCTGGTACAGGTAATTCCGCAGCGCACGGGCATCTTCTGCCGGCATCTCACTGCTGAAGGAAGGCAGCGCAATGCCTTCCAGTCCCGCCAAACTTGCCATTTCTACGCTCCTTCCCTCATTTCCTCGGCTGTGCCGCGCTCACGCGCCCACCGGTCGCCGCCGCCAGCGTAAAGGCCACACTGCGCAGCACCATCTGCCCGGTGCCGTAGATCTTCAGCTGCAGCGTATCTGCCCGCCGGGGCACAAAGGGCAGGTTGATGCGCTGGTGGTCCTTCCCTGCTGTGCAGGTGCCCAAAGTTTCAAAGGCTCCGCCGTCATAGCTTGCAGCCACCGTTACCACCGTGTGGGCCAGCGCATCCAGCCGCACCGTCACCCGGCTGATGTACTTGTCGTCCGGTACGCTCAGGCCAATGTCTCCGCTCACCGCTTCAAACTGCAGTGCCGTTTCCTGCCCTGCTTCCTCCGCGCCGCTTTCCCGGTCAGGATCTGCGGCCCACAGTACGCTGCCGTCCCACAGGTACAGCTGCTGCCCGGTGGATACCATCTCGGTGCCTGCAGCGCTTTCCTCGTGCCACAGGCCTTTTTCCGTGTCGTATACCAAAAGCCGTCCAGCCTGCGTTCCGTCTGCCTTCTGGTGCAGGTACAGGTAATACCGCATGTCCATGCTTCCCGCCATGGCCCAGTCCACCGCAGTCAGCCCGCTGGTGTCCAGCGCAGCGGATACCTTTGTCGGCAGGCTTCCGTCCCATGCCATCACCCCGTCCGGCGAAAGATAATACAGCGTCTCTGCGATCACGCACAGGCTGTTCGCTGCGTTTGCCGCCACGCCCCGGCAGCGCACGCTGCTCATCTGGTAATCGCTTGGCTTTGTGCCGTACAGTTTGTGGATGCAGTTTTCCTTGAAGAACAGCAGGTATCCCAGACAGCTTGCAGCGCCGGTAAATGCACCGTCACTGCCCACGCTCACGGCATAGCTGTCCGCTGTAATGCCCTGATAGCTGTACCAGTTGGTCGGGTCGCCCAGAGCGCAGGCGTAAATGGTGTTTTCCTTCCGGCTGCATCCCCACACCCGGTTTCCCTGCTCCGTCACAAAGTCCAGCTCCGGCACCCTCCGCTCCACCTTCACCGGTGCGGCCGCTGCGTCGTTCTCGGTCACGGTGCCGTCAGCGCTCTTCCATGTCACGCTGGTCTCCGTCACAGTCCAGCTTCCGTAATACCGGTCGCTGTCCTCGGCCCGTGTCAGCACTGCTACCATCTCGTCGCCGTCCATGGCCTGGATCATTACCTCACCGTTCAGTCCTTTTGCCACTGCATTGCACACTGCGTCCGGCATCCCGCTTATGGTCACTGTGTCTCCCTCCCGGATCACTCCGCCGATCCCCGGGCACCGGATCTTCACCGCGCTCAGCAGTACTTCCACCCACTTTTTGTTTTTTGCGCTGTAGCGCAGCAGCACCGCATTGCTGTCATAGGCTTCGTCGCTGTCACTTTTCAAAAACAGCTGTCCGTCCTCCGGCTCTTCCGGTTCGGTCTTGCCCGCACCTGCCGGGGTGTATGTCCGGCCTTCGGCATCGCAGGGGGTCACGGTCACGCTTTTCCCGCCCATCTCCCACTGTGCGCCAAGGCGCGTCAGTTCGCCGGTGCCCGTGTCAAAAGCCACCTTGTCCGGCCAGATCAGCACTTTCGTGCCCATGCCCGCCATGGCCTTGCGGTCATCGGTCAGCACGTTCTCCAGCACCACCGCACCGGTACGTGCTTCTTCGTCCGGGGTGTATTCCAGCGTCTTTCCGCGGCAGATCAGCAGCCCATTCAGGTGGTACATTCCGTTCACACCCTGTACCGTCCGCACATTCCTGCGCATTTTCCGCGTCTGCAGCGCCGGGTATCCCCGGCTGGAAAAATTCATTTCCCCGCTGAACTCTGCCTCGCTGCAGCCGTATCCTTCGTTCAGTCCGCCAAAAGCCCGCAGCATCTGGCGGCTCGTCTGCAGCACGTTCAGGTTCGTTCCGTCCATCATCCCTCAGTACCTCCACTGCGCACCAGCGGCCGGTGCGTACCGCTTCCTCATCCATACGGCAAATTCCTGCAGGTAGTCGCTGTACACCTGCAGCTCATTCATGGCCCGTGCTGTCTCGCCCAGCGCCAGATCCATCTGCGCACACAGCCAGTGCACATACAAAGGGCAAAAGGCTTCCGGTGCCAGCAGCACCGTTTCGTATCCCAACCCTTCGTTCCAGTTCACATCCGCACCCACAGCATCAAAGTCCGCCGTCCGGCTGCGCTGCACAATGCTCGTGCGCATCCGGGCATCGCACTGGCGCAGCCAGCTCTGTTTCAGGCTGTCCGTAAACTGGTTGTTCGGCCGCAGTTCATCGGCCTGTTCTATCGCCTGTCCGGCTGTCATCTTATCAAGTCTCCTTCCCGGTCAGCTCCTGCTGCACAGGTCACGGCTCCCTGCGTTCTTCCTGCCGCAGCCAGCAGTCGCCTCTGCTGCAAAAACACCCGGCACAGCCATGTGCCGCTGTACCGGGTGTCTGTTTTCATTTTGTAAAATGCTCTTTTCTTTGCAAGAGCCGTGCTCTGCGGCCTTACACGCGCTGCGCCTGCTGCACAGCAGCGCTTTCCGCCGCCACGATCTTTGCCATTGCCTCGCCGTCCATCTCTTCGCTGTGGCGCAGCACCTCAGCAACCGCCTTCGGTACCTCCACGTCCACACCGCGCTGGATCAGGTAGGTCTCACCGTTCACGCCCACGAACACCGGCGTTTTGTAGCGCTGGTTGTCCTTGAACAGCCGGATCACCTCCGTGTCCTTTTCCGGTGCTGCCTGCACAGCGGCTTCGGTCTCCTGATTCTTTACTGCCATGTTGGTTCCTCCTTAGTTTGCCAGCGCCTTTGCGCTGTAGCGTGCCGAGCAGCTCTCAATGCGCACCATGTACTGCTCGCTCAGCCGTTCCGCCGTCTTGGTGGCCTTCCAGCCCACAGAAGCACGCTGGTTCAGCGGGTCATCGCCGTAGCCCAGCTGCTTCACAATGTGCTGCATGCCGCCGCCTTCCAGTTCGGTGGTCGCGTAGGCGTGAGCACCCAGTACCAGCGTGCTGTACACAGCCAGCCCCGCCGGGCAGCCATCGCCCTTCCACACCTTTGCCTCGCTGGAAACCACGAACCGCACGTTGTTGATCTTGCCGATCTCGCCGTTGAAGATTTCCTCCGGTGCCGCATACTTGTGCGCCTCGATCCAGTTCGGGTCCTTGCGGATATCGTAGCTGGTGTGCGGGTGCACAATGGCCACAAAGCTGTCTCCAATGGTGTCTGCGTTCTGGGTCTGCAGCAGCGCCACTGCCTGGTCGATCAGATCCACCGTCAGCTGTGCAGTGGCATCCAGATCCGCACGGCTGGTCACGGCGGTCTCCGCGCCGCCCGTTCCGATCTTCGGTGCATAGATCACGTTGGTGCCGCCGTTCAGGATATCGCGCACAATGGTGTCCATGGTACGGCCGCCCTGGCTTGCCAGCACGTTGGTGGCCTGCACGATGTTGTTGTCAATGGCCGTCAGATCCAGCATGTCGGTCAGGGGCACCCAGCCGCCGTACTGGTGCACCTCGGCGGTCACGGTGGTCACGTTCAGTGCCTGACCTGCCGGGGTCACGCCCTCGGTCAGCGGCGTGGTGGCCTTGGGCAGCGCATCATACTTGCGGAACTCAATGGTCTTGCCGTTGTTCGCCGGGATCGGGTAGCTGTCGCCGAACTGGTCATGCACCAGTGCAGGCTCTGCCAGATCCAGCAGGGTCTTTTCGTAGTAGGTCTTCATCTCAGCCGTCATACCGGCTGCGCCCGTGGTGTTCTGCAGCTGTGCGCTTGCGTCCGCAAACATCTGCAGATTCAGTCTCTTCTTGCTCATTTGTTTATCCTCCTTCAAAAGGGTTTATCTTTCTCGCATTCTTCGCGCGGGAAATCTCTCACAGCACAATGCGTTCTCCGCGCTGTGCCCTGCGTGCCAGCTCTTTCCGCTGCTGCCGCGTCATGTGGGCCACATCCACCTTCATCTCGGCCGCGCCGCCGGGGTGTGTCCCGTTCTCAGCCGGGCGCTGGCTGCGCTGCTGGATGCGCGTCGCCACGCCCTGCTCCACCTGTTTTGCCGTGCGGGCCGTCTGGTTTTCCATCAGGCGGTCAAAGTAGGCTGCACGGTACGCCGCTTCCAGCCCCACACCCCGCCGGATCATATCCGCCACGGCAGGGTTGTTCAGCACTTCGTCCAGCTCAAAGTCCGGGTAGCTGTTTTTCAGCTTTGCCGCTTCCGCTTCCCACCGGGCACGCACTGCCGCTGCACGCTGCTGGTGCTCCGCGGCCAGCCGCAGCTGTTCGGCCTGCTGCTTTTCAGCATTGGCGCGCTGCAGCTGGCCCTCCATGCGGTCCATCTCCCGCGCGGTTTTCACGCTGATGCCCCGCTGCGCCGCCAGCGTTTCATAATATTCATCGTTCTTCACCCGGCCGTTTTTCACGGCATCGATCAGCCCGTCCATGTCGCTCATGTCAATGCCGTAGGCTTCGGCCAGCACCTTGCCCAGCTCGTTCAGCTGCGGGTTTTCCCGGATGCTCTGCACCGCCATCCGCGCAGCATGCTGCATGGCCTCTTCAAACTCTTCCGGGTACTGCTGCATCGCCTTCGCAAAGGCATTCCGGCGCTGTTCCGGTGTCAGCTGCACATTTTCTTCGGTTTCGCCGCCCTGCTCCTGCTCGTTGCCCTTGTCCGGTTCAGCTTCCTCCTGCGCCAGCCGTTCGGCATCGACTTTGGCTCCCTCATTGAGGGAGCTTCCGCCCGCAGGCGGCTGAAGATTTTTTTCTGTCGTCACTTTTGCCGCTTTGCCCGGCCTGCTGCGCTTCGCAAGCCGCTCCTGTGCGGGCCGCAGGGCAGGCGGTGCCACCGGGCTGCTTTCGCCCTCTGCAGCTACCGCACCCTCTCCGGCCCCGTCACCGGCACCGCCGTCCGCAAACAGCTGCAGATCCATGTTGTCCGCATCGTTTGCATGCAGGTTCACAAACCGCACATTCGCCGGATACTGCTGCGCCAGCAGCATCAGCCCATCCATCACCAGCTCAAACTTCGCCAGAGTGTCAAGGCTCCAGCTCGCCTGTACACGCAGGATATTGTCCCCGCCCGGGTCGCAGGTCACAGTGCCGCTATCCACGCTGTAAGCCAGGCTCTGCATCAGTGTGCTCACCGCCGCGCACACAATGTCCTGTCCTTTCGGCGCATAGCCCGCGTGTCCCGATGCCTGCAGGCTCATGTCCTTCCCTTTTTTGTCGTAAATAATGGTGATCATTCTGCTTTTCTCCTTTACTCCTTGTTCGGGTTATTCACGTCCATGGCCCGCTTTGCGGCCTGGGTCGCCATACTGTTGCTCCCACTTTCGCCCACCACATCTCCCAGACTGTTGGTGGTGCTCTTCGCGTCCGCGGTCCCGCCGCCCCCTGTTCCGGCAGCACCGGCAGCCTGTCCGGCCGCGCTGGCTGCTGCGCTCACGTTGGTGCCGTTCTGCTGGTCAATGATGGCGGCCATCTTCTGCATCTGCTGTGCCATCTGCTGCAGCTGCTGGTACAGCGTGCCGTTCTGGCTCACCCTCTCCCGCACCTTCTCAATGCCTTCAAAGTCCATCATTTCCAGCGCAGCAAGGGCAGCATCGGCGTTGGCCGGTGCAAAGAATCCCAGCTGGTAGCACTCCTTTGCCGTCTCGTTCTGAGAAAGGCGGCTGAAAGTGCTTTTCTTTGCCGCGCTTACCGTAATGTCGAACACCGGCTCATGGTCGCCCAGCTGCACACCGCCTACATTGCCGCCGGGCACGGCCTGCAGCATCGCATTGCTGAACGGCACATACTCCACGCCGCCGCTCTCGCCGGTAATGCGGTATACCCGCTCTTCGTCGTAGAACTGCCGCATCAGCTCGATCACAAGGTAGCATTCTTTTGCAAACGTCCGGTACGCGCTTTTCAGCATATCGCGGCTAAGTTTGCTGCCCGCCTCCTGCAAAGCCGCAATGGCGCTTGCCGCTGTCAGGCCGCTGGTGGTTCCGCCCTGGCTCACATCCCGGTTGCCGCTGATTTCCTTCAGCTCGCTCACCCGTGCATCCCGGTAGCTGATGCAGTTGCCGCTCAGTACATTGGTCTGCAAAGGCCGGAAACTGTCGTCCGTCAGCCTGCCCACCACGTGCACGATGTCCTTGCCAAAGTCGGCCAGCTCTTCTTCGTTCACACCCGCTGTGTCGCTCAGCACATAACGGGCCTTTGCAGCCAGTTTCACGTTTTCGTCCATGGCGTGGTTCATCTCGTCAATGGCGGTCTGGGTGTCCTTCATCACATCAATGTATCCAAAGCCCGCCGGGCTGTCCTCTTCCCGGAACAGCGGGTCAAACACAAAGGGGTATTTCCCGTGGTCGTAAAAGCCCCGCTGGGCATACTGCGGGTCGTTCTCGCTGGCATACAGCACCACGCCGTTGCAGTATTTGCAGTAATGCAGCACCGTCTGCCCGCTCTCAAGGGCCTTTTTGTAATACCAGTCCACCACCACGCTTTTGTCGCTGGTGTCAATGCTGTCGTCGTGGATGTACTTTGCCACATCCATGCTGCTGCCCGTGTGCCCGGCCATCTGCGTGTATCGCCCTTCCAGCTGGTCATTGTCCATAAGGCTCAAGCTGAACAGGTGCGGCGTGTCCTGAATATCTTCCACGCCCGGCTCCCAGTACAGCATCAGCAGGTTCACGCTCCGGATGCAGATCTCGCCAAGCCCGCCGCGCGCCGCCGGGTCCCAGAACACGCCCTTCACGCCGGTGCCGGTCTTCAGCTTGCGCCACCATGTGTCGCTGTACACGGTCTCGTAGTCGCACTGCTCCAGCACCGTGGGCAGGATCTTGGAAAGCGCTTTTGCTGTTTTCTCGTCGTCCTCTGCCCGCGGCAGCACGTTCGGTTCCGGGTAGTTGTCCATGGCATCGGCGTGCTTGTTGGCAATGCTGTTGAACAGCCATCCGCTGGAAGGCTTGGGCTTGCCCTGCATTTCCTTGTTTTCGTAATTTTTCCAGTACCCCATGCGAAACCACAATTCGTTATCCACAATGCGCTTGTCAAGGGCTGCTTTTCCGGCCTTGTATTTCTGCAAAATGTCGTTTGCCTTGCGGATGTCCTCTTCCCCGATCACCTGCTGTGCGGGCAGTTCCGGCTCTGTCGTCAAGCCGTTTTCCCCCACCAATGGTGCTTCATCGAAGTGGTTGATAAACTGTTCAAATTTTTCTCCGTCCACGTTCCCGCTCCTTTTTCCTGATGCCGTTTATCGCTATCGTGAAAATGCATTCGGAGCGGCCCGCAGGCCGCGACAAATGCGAAAAATAAAAATCAAATTCCGCTGTATATGCCCAGAGCGCACGCGGTGGGCATTCAAATCGTTTCACACCCTCATCACCCGCGTCCGGCTCTTGCGTCTGTCCATGTCCAGCGGGTCATCTTTCATCGGCTGCACCGGTTCGGTCTTTCTGGGGCTGATGGGGTTTTCCATCAGCACATACCGGCACTCGTCGTAAATGTGGTCTTCCTGGGTGGTGTCAATGTCTTCCACCCGGCTCTCGTCGTACACAAGGTTCGGAATGGTGCGGATAAAATGCCTGCAGGTATCAAATACCTGAAACATCGGCCTGCCCTCGCCGTCAAATGCCAGCCGGTAGTGCAGCTGCATCTTGCCTGCAAGTCGCGTGTGGTCGCCCGGTGTCCAGAAGATGTAATTCGGGTGCTTTTCCTGCATGGCCGCAATGCTCTCGCCCTGGCTCTCGTTGAAGATAGCCGGGTCTGCCACGCCGGTAATTTGCCGCCCGCGCAGCATTGGGTCGTTTTCCTCCGCTTCCTTGATGCGCCGCGCCTGCTCTACCGGGTCTATCTTCAAGCCTTCGTTGGGCACGCCGGTGCAGCCGTACAGCTCCTTGATGCGGTAAAGCCGTCCTTCCTCGTCCGCTGCGTACCAGCCAACGGAGAAAGGCTTTGCATAGCCAAAATCGTACCCGCGCCAGATGCGCCAGTGTGCCGGAATGCGGAACGGCTTGATCACATGCGTCCACCGCTGATCCTCGTAGTGGGCCGGGTCGTTGCGCCATTCGGTAAATACCTGCCCGTTAAAACTGTCCCAGTCGCCGTAGAGCAGCGCCTGCTTTTCCGCTTCCGGTAAGCTTGCCAGCGTGCCCAGATATCCCGGGTCGTTTTCCAGCAGCTTTTTGTTGTCAAACACCGTGGACGGGATAAACACCCTTGTCCGCCGCAGCTTTTCTACCCCGCCGTCCGGTTTTTTCACATCCACCAGCTGCACCATCCTCGTGCCCGGTGGTGCCGGTGTAATGAACCGTGCCTTCACCCATCCGTGGCCAATGCCGCCGGGGTTCGCCGTGGCCCGCATGTACACTGCCGTGCCCGGCCCGGTAGGTCGGTTGCGGCTCATCAGGTAGCTGTATTCCTCCCAGGTAAAGTGGGTCAGCTCGTCCACGCCGATAAAATCAAAGGCTTTGCCCTGATAGTTGTATTTGTCCTGTGTGCGGAACATGCTGCCAAAGTAGATCTTCGCCCCGCTCGGAAAGGTCCATACGTGGCTGGAAGCGTTGTACCGCGCTTTCGGGAATACCGGCTTGTAGTACTGCATCGTCTTGTCGATCAGCTCCGAAAGCTGCGGGTAGGTTTTCCGCACGATCAGCCCACGGTAGTGCGGAATGTCCACCTGCCGCAGTGCTTCGATCACCAGTGCATCGCTCTTTCCTCCGCCTGCTGCCCCGCCGTACAGTGCTTCGTCCTCGCTGCGGCGCATAAAGGCTGCCTGCTTGGGCTGCGGCCGCCAGATGACCAGCCGGTTTTTATACAGTTCCGCTGCCATCCAGCACCACCTCCTGCTGCCCGCCCTCGTCCTGCCGCTCCATCAGCACCGCCGGGGCCGCGCTCTGGCCGCTGCCTTCGTCCTTCGGCACCAGTGCCGCAGCCTTTTCTGCTGCTGTCAGCAATACCGCTGTCACCTTGGCCGCGTCTTTGTCGCTCATGGCAAGGCTCTCGTATCGTTCCAGCTGCTTTTCCAGCTCGGTGCGCTCTTCGTCCGTCAGCTGCCGGTCGTAGGTCCCCGGTGCGCTGCGTATCACAAGGCCTGTCTCGGCAGCGTCCTGCAGGTTTTCTTCCTCGCTCTTCAGCAGCACGCCCAGCTCATAGTTTTTGGCCCGTGCATCCTCATCCAGACGCTGCTGCAGCTTTGTCCGTATCTCGGCGGCGCGCTGGTTCTCTGCTGCGCGCTGCTGCAGGTAGCTCACCTGTGCCTTTGCGCCCAGCGCCGCTCTGGCTGCGATTTCCCGCGCCGCTTCGGCCCGTGCTTTTGCAAATTCTCCGTCCGGCTTCTTTGCTTCCTCTGCCACCCAGCTGCGGATGGTGCTCTCCGGCACACCGTATTTTCTCGCCACCGCACAGATGGAGTTTGTGCCGATCATGGCCATCACCACCTCGGCCCGCACCTTTGCCGGGTACTTTTTGCCCCGGCCCTGCCTGCCCGGCACGGTGTTTTTGCAGTATCTGCGCTCAGCCATGCCCGGCCCTCCTTCCTGTGCTGTTGCTTTCAGCCTACCACCAAACAGCCTGCAAAAACACTGCGGACATTTTGCGGTCGTCGCAGCGAGTACGGGTTGTAGCTCCCAGCGTCTGCTTCGGCCCTTGGGGCGGGCCTTGCATCCTGCTGGCCACGGCCCCAACAACTCCTCCCTGTTTCCGCCACTGGCGGCGGTCGTCGTTGTTGCATCACAAAACCACCGGATGCATCCGCACCCAGTGTTTCAGATCAGCCCTGCTTTTGCAGCAAACACCGCTGCCGTGCTCAGCGTTTCCAGCTCCTTGTGGTAGTAGGTCGTCCGCCCAATGTGCAGCCTTTCGATTGTTTCCGCCTCCGGCCGCTCTTCCAGATACCGCAGCCTGAGCAGATCCGCACAGGTCTCGTCCACCTCGGCATAGTAGTCCAGCACCTGCCGGATCACCCGTCCCCATGGGTCCGGCCCTGCGGCCGCACAGCCTGCCGCGTCCGCTGCTTTCTGCTTGCGCCCGTACTGCCGCAGCGCCTTTCTCACAGCCTTCTTCTGCTGTCTGGTCACTCGTCCACCGCCTTTCACGGCTCTATCTGCTTTCCAAAATTTCCCTTCATTCGCAGTTTCGGCCCGTTTCCGTCACTGTCCGCGCATTTTTACGCCGATTTTGTGTATTTCTCCGCGTTTCGCGCAATTATTACACGCAAAATAAAATAATTTTATCTGTCAGGTGCGAACTTTCGCAAACCCTCTCCGCCGCAGGATCAGATACGCCTGCGCTTCGGTGGCCTCCCATCCGTCTGGCCGTGGCCTGTCCGCTTCGTACAGCTGTCCGGGGTCATAGATCATCACCTGTACCACCTCAAAACCCGGATAGTGCTGCTCCCACCAGTAGGCATTTTCTGCGCATTCGGTGCAGCCCTTGCGCAGCTGGCGGCGGCTCCACTTCGTGTCGCTGGGTGCCAGTTCTTCCGGCTGGCTCAGATTGCGTGTTTCAATGCAGGCCCGCTCTTTGTGGCCGTATATGTAGCCTATGGTCCCGTTCTTGCCCTGTCCGTCCACGCCCAGCAGCTTCTTCATGTCCATGCGGTCGGCGTTCATGGTGCCCAAAGGCTCGTACTCGCCTGTTCCCGGCACGCGCCGCCGCCACAGATCTTCCAGCATTTCGCGCCATTCCCGCCGGTCGGCAGCTCCCATCCCCACACATTCGGCAAAGCCGTGCATGTGCAGCCGTCCAGTTTCGCCTTTGCGCACCGCCCATAGCATCAGCCGTATTTTGTCCCGGTTCACACCAAAACGCTTTACCGTGGCACCGATCACCCGCCGCTTGTAGTTCTCCACATCCCGCCTGCAGGCTGCAAAATCCTCCGGCAGATAGGACTCTTCGTATGTTCCGGTCAGGAAAAAGCCGTCCCGGCCAAAGTTCGCAATGGCCTTGCGCTGCTTGCGGCGTAAGCTGGCGTGCTTGTTCCGCTCTTTCTGGCCCCGGTCGCTCTCCTTGTGCTTCTTGCCGCGCCTGCGATGCTCCTGATCTGTCACTGCATAAATGCCAACGGCCATGTACTCGCTGCCGCACCGGTATTTCTTTTCCCGAATGTAGCTCTTCTTCATCTGGCCGTCCTCCTGCATCGGTATGCTGCCGGTATTTGTTTTCTCTTCTGTGCCCATCACCGTCACAGAAATAACGGGTATACTAGCTCCCCAAAGCGCCCACCCCGGACGCTGTAAAAAACGGTTCATCCTGCTATAAAATAAATGGTATAAAGGCTCCCGCCTGCCGCCGGTACGCTCCGGCAGCACCCGGCAGACTTTATCCTGCTGCGCTGTCGCCAAAGCCCCCGGCATCCTTTTGCCAGGGGCTTCCTCTGTTATCTTTTTCGTCTGCGCTGTCCTTTGTGCGCCATCCAGCCTTCCTTTACGTAGTCGCTCCGGTTCACTCTGTCCCGGGATACCATGTCCTTTGTGTAGGCTTTTTCTGCTTTCACCGCAGCCGCCCATGCCTTGTACTTTTTGCACGTCCCATGGCACGCCGGGTTCCTTCCCGGACAGTCTGGTTTGCAGCACCATGTGATCATGCCGGTGCCTCCGGTTTTCCTTCTGCAGCCCAGTAGCCGTAGCTTAGCTCTTTTTTGCCTGCTTTCCGGGCCGCAGCGTTGTAAAGGCACAGCTCATGCACAGCACGCTGCAGCTCGTCCGGCTTCTCAATTCCCGTGATCGGCGGCCTGCTCTTTTTCGGCATACCAATTCTGGCTCCCGGCGCATTGCACAGCACACCCCGCCGTATCCTCTTCCGTGTCAGGCTGTAAATGCCCTGCGGCCTACAGTGCCCGGCATAAAAAACATTCGTCACGGTCTGTGTGTTCTTAAACAGTCCCTTTTCTACCATCTCTGCGGCCGTGCCTTCGTGCAACAGGTTTCCGTCCGCGTCAAACATGCTGTAAAACCATACCTCCCGCATCTGGGTGCCGGTCCTGTGGTCCGGTTCTGCTTTCGGCTTTGGCTGCTTTTCTTCCCGTTCCAGCCGCCACTTTTTCGGCTTTGCCTTTTTCTTCTTCTGGTGGGCATAGCCTGTGCATACGCTTTCAGCGCGGTTGTAGTATCCCTGTTCCATCAGCTCCTGCGGTGTGCCTTTTGCACGCAGTGCTCCGGTCTTTGCATCGTACAAACTGTAAATGTATTGTTTTGTCACCGGCGCACCTCCCGCTGTGCATACCGGTACTTTGCCGTCTGCCATGCTTCCCGCCTCCGCTTCAGCGGGTTCGCAACGCCTTTCATGATCACCTCGTGTACTTCGCGTACCTGCACGCCATACCTTGCCGCCAGCTTCTTTTCGACCCGCTTGCGGGTCATTCTGTATTTGTCCTTGCTCACACTCTTCCTCCATACAGTTCAAACTCCGCACCGTCTTCGGTGATCAGTACCCCGCCGTCCAGCGCCTCAGCCAGCTGCTGCAGCCGTGCTGCACTCAGCTTTAAAAGCCCGCCGGGCTTACACCAGCGCCGAATATAGACGGCCTTCGTTTCCATTTTCACGGCCAGAGTTTCCTCGTTTTCGCCACGGTAGGTCATGGCTTCCTTCAGCGTCATCTTAAACGTCTCCTCTCCCAGCTTTCCGGCGCAGCTGCCTGCTGCAGAACTGCCTCGATCTTCTTTTTGATCTCACCCGGTGCCAGCACTGCCGTGCCTGCAGGCGCAGCGCAGCGGCCCATGGCTCCGGCCATGTTCCGCCGGAAGAAAGCATCTTTCTGTTCCTCATAGTCCCGGTCTGCCTGTTTTGCCCGCTCTTCGTCCGGGATGTCTTCCACAATAATGTCGTCGGTCTGCAAAGCGTCGCAGGCACATCTGCGCAGGTGTTCCATGGCAACATCCAGCCCGTCCGCACGGCCCTCTTCATTCACCTGCCGGTAATTGGCAAGAGTCTCCTGCTTTAATCGGTTCAGCCGCCCGGCACCATATCCCAACAGCTCCATGCACGTCTTTGCGTATAAGGTCCATACCATGCTGGCGGCCACATCGCCCGCCATGCGCAGCTGCTGCTCTCGCCGGGTACGCGGTGCACGCAGCACCGGCACCCGGAACTCCGGCTCCACGCCCTCCGGCATCCAGTTGTCCCGCATCGCTCTGCTCTGGTCGGTGCTGGGCATTCCTTTTCCGTTCGCCTGCATGGCAATGTTCAGGCTTTCCAAGCCCAGCTCTTCGGCACGCAGCTCGATCCGGTTCAGTCGGTTCTTGCCCACACCAAAGCACTGGTGCAGCGCAATGATGATGCACCAGCGTGTCATTTCTGCAGTGCCGTCCCGCGTCAGATCCAACTCCTGCCGCAGGTTCATTTTCTGCTTCACTGCCGGTTCACTCCTTCCCGGTATTGCTCAAACAGTGCGATCCAGTCCTGTGTGCTCAGCCGTTTGTCCCGGCTCGCTTCGCTCAAAAGCCGGTATGCACTGCTTTCCTTGTCGGCCGGGTGCTGCCAGTCCAGCTTTTTCAGTTCTTCGGCCATCCGGGCACGGTATTCTTCTAAGATCATCTTCGTTTCCCTTTCACGGCTCCCCGCGGTCGTTCATCCAGCTGGCAGCCAGCGCTCTGGCATCCGCCAGCTTGTCGCACAGCATGTTCACAGCGGATTCCTTCATCCACTCCGGCAGCCGGTCGGCCTGCAGCAGAGCGGCACCCATGTCCCGCACAAGCTCTTCACCGTACTGCTCCATCCGCTTCCAGATCTCCGTTTCATCCGGTGTCATGTTCATCGGTGGCCGCATCTCAGCCCGCCTTTCTCCGGCTTTTCGGCTTCACCGTGTCCGCCGGGGCTTTGTGCGCCTTGTTGCCTTTCCTGTTTTCCTTGTCCGCACAGCAGCCAAGGCCCAGCATGGCCAGCGCTGCCGCCAGCAGCACCAGCGCCGCAGCGGCCCAGCCCAGCATTTCCCAGCCGTTCGCGCTGTGCTCAATGCCGCTGGATACCAGCAGCGCGCCAATGGCCGTCACCATAGCTGCCATGTACCACAGGCTTGCCCGGATGGTTGCTTTCAGTTTCACTTGTGTTTCCTCCTGTTTCATGTTAAACTTCTGGTGATAGTGGCTCAAAACTATCACCCTGTAAGCTCGTCGGTGTTCGCTGCACCGGCGGGCTTTTTGTTTGTTCGGTCCAGCGCCCCCTGCTCCAGCGCCGCATTCTTGTCAATGCGCCACAGCCGCGGCCCCACCTTTTCGGCAGGCAAAAGCCCGCTGCGGCACATCTTCTGCACCGTCTTTTTGTCAATGCTCATCAGTTCGGCGTACTGTGCCGTGCTCAGGTATGCCGGCAGCTGCCGTGTATCATAAATTCGCGCCTTCCGCATGGTTATCCCTCCCTTCAGTCCGGGCTGAAAGTCTGGCACCGGCATTCTTCGCCCGCCTCCTCCAGCGCAAGGTTCCACTCGCTGCAAATGGTCTCGCACACCGGCTTTGCAAAGCCGATCAGCTCGTTCTCCCGCGCTGCCATCAGCACCGCCGTGCCCACAATGCCGCTCATGTAGCGGTACTGGTACAGGTCGGTCGCCCGCTCGTTGAAGGGCAGCTCCTGCAGCAGTCCTTCTTCGTTCACAATCAGCTGGATGCTGTCCACATCCTCCCGCGCCCAGTTCGCCGCAAGGCAGCTTTCGGCGGTCTCAATGCAGCCGCCCACCAGCTCCTGCAGCGTCTCCAGTTTGCAGGTATCCCCGTCGTCGCAGCGCACAAGCCGTGCCTTCTGCTCCTCGTCCGCCGGGATCACGATCACATAACGTTCCATGCTTTTCTCCTTTCGTGCACTTCTCCTCCTTGACAAAGGCTCCCTCCCCGAGGGAGCTGTCGGCGCAGCCGACTGAAGGAGTCTCATGCGCTCTTGCCACTTCTCCCTTTCCTGTGCTACAATCATCTCAAAATAGGAAAGGAGGTATTTTCATGGCATCACAGTTTCAAATCCGTACCAAAGATATCCCATTGCTCGTTCGTGCGCTGCAATCGCTCGAAACTGTACCGGATACATGGTTCGGATCTGTAGACGACCCTTCTTTGATCTCTGAAATGAAGAATGCTGCCCGCGCCCTTCCGGTCAAACTGCGGCTCAAGAGTCTTCAGCTGTCAAGCCTCGATGTTCTGGCTCTGCAGCAGGCTTGCTGCTATCAGTGTTTAGAGTGCAAGCTTTCAAGGCAGGACTACAAACTGCTGGAAGACTATTCAAATCAGTTCGCAGCACTTCTGGCTTCTGGTAATCTTGGTATATTACAGTAAATATCTTGCCTTGCGCGCCATTCATAAGCGCTGCTCTCTGTGCCCGCCTCAGGCGGGCTTTTTCTTTGTTTTCGTCCACATCCTCTCTCCTTTCATCTCTCGATCCACAGGTCCAGCCCGGCCGCTGCCAGCAGCACACCGGCAAACACCATGGGCGGGTAGCTGATCCACCATCCCACATTGAACACCACCGATCCGATCAGCCCGATCAGCAGTGACCACTTCCGGCGGCTCATGTGCTCTTCTCCGGGGTGGTGGAGTGGTCAATTCCGAAAAGTTCATTCGGAGTAACTCCCAGTGCCTTACAAATCGGTACAACATCGTCTGATGTCAGCCGCTTCCTGCCACGTAGTAGTGCGTTAAACTTCTTCGGGTCATACCCTGCTGCCCTTGCCACCGCAGATTGTTTCAAACATTTTTCATCAATAATTTTGTAAATCATGTCCGTTGCACTCATTCCATACGCTCCTTTCATGTACAAGTTTCTTGTACATTTTTACAGTAGCACAAGTTTCTTGTTTCGTCAAGAGCTTTGTACAAATTTCTTGTACTTTTATCTTGACTTTTCAAGACAGCGCCTTTATACTGACCATAGAACGACAATTTTAGGGGGTGTTACAAGTGTCCTTCGCAACCCGTCTCAGACAGGCCCGTGAGCAGTCCGGTCTTACACAGCAGGACCTAGCAGAAAAGCTTGGCGTTACAAAAAGCGCTATAGGAAACTATGAAAACGGTGTCAGCAGTCCAAAATGGGACGTTCTTCTAAAAATTTTTGACATTCTTCAGGTAGAGCCAAATTTCTTGTACCAGGACAGCTTTTCGTTAGACGTTTCCGAATCCCGTTCTCTTACCCTCCAGCAGTCCGCGCTGCTGTCGTCCTTCGATCAGCTCAATGAGGAAGGCCAGCAGAAAGCCGTGGACTATGTAGATGATCTGGTGCTCACCGGACGCTATAAAAAATGTGCTTCGCTGGACGTGGATAAAAATGCAGCAGAAGCATAAAAAATAAGCCGCCTTTCGGCGACTGTAGTGTGGAGGTAATATCATGCAGTTGAAAAAGCGAATCGTTTCTCTTGCGCTTGCGGCAATGCTTCTGGTTACTGCTCCAGTCTCGGCGTTTGCCACAACGAAATTTAATCAGAGTGTTTTCGATAATCGTGATGATCTTCGTATTTCCACCGATATAATGGCCGGAGAAACCTCAGTTGTGCCCACTGCTTTAGATGACGGCCAAATGATTATTCCCGTTCTCGATGCAGGTGCCGTAATTACAGTTCAGCCTGGTATATTCTTGGATGATAGCAAAGATACTTTCATTCTGATGTTCAAATATCTAGGCGTTGATTGGGCTAAACTAAACGGCATTATCATCAAAATCGGTGATAACCGCTATTCCTTTTCAAACTGCTATTCTTCTCATTCTATAGACGATGGCTATGCTTCTGAGTACGTTGCTTTCTGCATGAAAGACCAAACCACTGATATGATGAAGGATTTCGCTGACCATCGTGATGAAGAAATCAATGTAAGGCTTGTCGGCTCTGCTAAATCCATAGACTTTGTTCTCACGGATACTGTCAAAAACACTTTACTTGATATGTATGATTTGTATGTTGCTGGTGGTGGGATGCGTAGCGGCAACATGTATCAGATCTCCGAGTTCGATCAAGTATACGTTGAAAAGAACGGAAAACGTGTCATTGGCAATGTTGTTACAACTGTTCTTGACCTTGCAACTGGGCATATACCTGCTAATTTCTGACTTTACAGAGCGCCCAGCCGGGCGCTCCTTTTGCAAAACAAAAAGCCTGCCGGTTTTGCCCGGCAGGCCTCATAAAACTTACTTCAAAACAAACTGCACCACGATCGACAACGCAAATGCAATGCCAGATGCCCACCAAATTATCTTGTGGTTCTTTCCATCCGGCAGTCCGCGCTGCTCTCGTCCTTCGACCAGCTCAACGAAGAAGGCCAGCAGAAGGCCGTGGATTATGTAGACAATCTGGTGCTTACCGGGCGATATAAAAAATGTGCTGCGTCTGGCTTGGGCAAAGAAGCATAAAAAATAAGCTGCCTTGCCTTCGACCAAAGCAGCTCATTTATGTCTTGTTCATGAAGAAATCTTGAATTTTTATTGCTTGTCAAGCCCCAATTTTAAATTTTTCCGTTGCTCTCGCAACTTTTCGCTGTAAAAATTGTTTACAATCGGCGGGCCAAAGCGTATAATACATGTAACGGAACCCGCTAAGCCTCTGGGTGCATTGCATCTATGCGTATCATGGCGGGTCTTTTTTTATGTCAATTTCTGAGGATGTCCAATATGCCTGAAACAAAATCTTTTTGTACCTATGAACAGCAGCTCCAAATTCTGAAAAGGCGCGGCTTATCAATTGCCGATGATGCTTTGGCCCTTCAGTGGCTTCGGGAAAAGAATTATTATCGCCTGAGCGCCTATTCCCTCACGCTGCGGCACAAAAGTCCTTCTACTGGAGAAGATGAATTTTTAAAGGACTCATCTTTTTCTACAATCATCGACCTTTATCAGTTTGATGAACAGTTTCGTGCTGCTATCTCTCACGCTGCAGCTATTGCAGAAACCAACCTCAAAGCCTATATTGCTTACTACCATGCCCGCCAATACGGTCCGGTCGGCTATCTGGATGGAAATCATTTTGAAGATCCCTGGCGGCACGCTAAACTTTTGAATGGCCTTTCCAAATCTCTCGGCTTGCGAAAAGATGAACCATTTGTTTTACATCATCATAAGGATTTGAACGACATATATCCTGTTTGGGTTATCGTTGAGGTTTTGACCTTTGATCAGGTTTCTATGATGTACCGTAACCTGCTGCCGGAAGACCGTGCTGCCATTGCTCGTGAGTTCTATGGTATTTCTTCTCGTGAATACATTGAAAACTGGACTCATTGTGCTGTTGTTGCTCGCAACATCGCTGCACATGGTTCCCGCTTTTATCATCGACAGCGTGTTAATCCTCCCGCAAGAATGCCTAAATCCATCAATTCTTACGGCACAAAACCATTCGGATATGTATATGCTCTTTGGCATTTACTTCCCATTCCTGACCGCAGCGCATTTGTCAACGCCGTTCATGATTGCTTTATAGCACATCCCTCTGCTCAACTTTCTGAATTGGGTTTTCCTGATAATTGGCTTGATATTTTAACCGTCCATTGATTTTTGAGCGCCCACCCGGCACTCCTTTTTTACAAACGCAAAGAACCCCTCAGCTGTTTCCAGCCAAGGGGTTCTCTGCTCTGCTGTCTGTCCAAAAGAAAAGTAGGAGTTTCTATCATGGAATGCCTTGCAAATCCCGTCGCGTCTCCGCTTTTCTATTGTAAATCCAATATGATCCTTCTGCAACCCAGAATTTTTTCAGAGGAGGTGTGTACACATGGCAAACAAAAAAGGTTCCGATGGCCGTTACCGCTACCGTGTCTGCATCGGCAAAGATGAAACCGGTAAGCCCAAATACAAAAGCTTTTATGGTTCCACCGCAAAGGCAGCGCGTGCTGCTGCCGAAGCTTACCGCGCAGCACTGGGCAAGGGAATGGATCCCGCCCAATCCAAAGCCACCCTTGCCACTCTGTACGATAACCTGATTGCTGCCAAAACAGCCAAAGGCATCGGGCAAAAGAGTCTCGACCGCTATGAAGACAATAAAAACCATTGGGGTCCGCTTCTGGATCAGCCTGCAGCAGACCTTCGCACTGCCGACTTTCAGCGGGTTCTTAACTCTCTGGCCAAGTGGCACAATGGCAACCCCCCACTGTCCCACTTCACGCTGTCCAATCTGCGCAGCAGCGCCAAGGCTGCCTATGAACTCGCTATCCCAGAAGTGGTACAATACAATCCCATTGTTAAAACCACCTGCCCTGCCGGTGCTGATCCTGAGCACCGTGAGCCTATCACAGAGGAACAGCAGCAGTGGATCCGCGAAATGCCTCACCGCGCCCAGCGTGCTGCCATGCTACTGCTTTACTCAGGTCTCCGCCGCGGCGAAGCTACCGCCCTCACCTGGGCCGATGTCGATTTGAAAGAAGCCACGATCACCGTTCACAGCGGTTATAATTTCAAGGATAAAAAAATCAAGGATCCCAAAACAGAAGCCGGTGTCCGGGTCGTTAATATTCCAAAGATCCTTGTGGACTATCTCAAAACTCAGCAGGACGATTGCTTGTATGTACTGCATACTGTAAAGGGCCGCCGCATGACAGAGCAGGCATGGAAAACTCTGTGGAGCAGCTACATGGCCGATCTGAATGCAAAGTACGGCTATCACGGCGAAGAAAGCAAAAAGCGCCCAGGCGGCCTGCCCATGCGCATTGAACCCTTTACACCTCACCAGCTGCGGCACACCTTTTGTACCCTGATGTACTTTGCCGGGGTCGATGTTCTCACCGCCCGCGATCAAATGGGTCATAAGGATATCAGCGTCACCCTCGGCATCTACACTTCTCTTGACAAAAAATTCAAGAAAAAGAAGATCAATCGTCTGGACTCCTATCTCAAAAAACAGACCGGCTAATTTGTAGTGGCGCAAAAGTGGCGCACGTTGTTTATATTTTTATCGTATTTATGTGTTTTATTCTCAATTCCTTGCCCGCTCGTAATGAGCAGGTCGCCTGTTCGAATCAGGTCAGTAGCTCCAGAAATCCTACGAATTTACGTTTAAAATCGTAATTCCGTAGGATTTTTTATTTAGTCTCGCAAGTTTTCGCAAAACCGCAGCATAAACCGCAACATCGCCCACAAAACAAGACAAAATAAAACGCCCCGCAACACCATTTCATAGGGCGTTATGCGCATTTTTATGCTTTCTTTTGGACAGGCTCCTTGAGTTCACAATGCAGGTTTGTCAATGATGTGTTTCTGTGATGTTTGGTGTAGCAATTTAACTGTACCACAGAACGACTCATTCGTCTTTTTCACTTTGTAACACATCTATTGTAATCCCATACAGTTTTTATGGATCAATCTATGAAATTTTATTGATAATCCTTCATGGGAGTGGTAAAATATTTTTATATCTCTGTCATTCTGTGCCCCTTCGCGGTAGAGGGAGAGCGCAAAACAGAAAAGACGCAAAAATTGCGGCATCCTTTCCGTGGGTGGGTTTTACAGCGCACACTCTTGCGGGCGGTGATGTATGATCAGTAAGCCAAAGCAGCCAACCGCAAGACGATGGCTGCCCAAGAAGTGTGAGGAGAAGGATCGGATGAAAACAAAAACATTGCGCCGCCTATTTTCCATGCTTGCGGCACTGGTGATGGGGCTATCCCTGCTCACCGGATGCAGCGGAAAAGATGCGGAACGAACACAGAAGCTGGAAGACGCTCAGACCATTCAGGTGTATCTGTGGAGCACCAGCCTGTACGAAAACTATGCGCCCTATGTTCAGGCGCAGCTGCCGGACGTGAACATTGAATTCATCGTAGGCAACAACGATCTGGATTTTTACAAGTTTTTGCAGCAGAACGGCGGTCTGCCGGATATCATCACCTGCTGCCGCTTCTCGCTGCACGATGCGGCACCGTTGAAGGACAGCCTGATGAACCTTGCCATGACCAATGAGGCGGGCGCTGTGTACAACACCTACCTCAACAGCTTCAAAAACGAGGATGGCAGTGTGAACTGGCTGCCGGTGTGCGCGGATGCCCACGGCTTTGTGGTCAACCGCAGCCTTTTTGAGCAGTACGATATTCCCCTGCCCACCGATTACGCAAGCTTTGCAGCGGCCTGTCAGGCTTTTGAAAAGATCGGCATCCGCGGCTTTACCGCCGATTACGCCTACGACTACACCTGCATGGAAACGCTGCAGGGGCTTTCCGCTGCCGAGCTTACCACCACCGCGGGGCGCAAGTGGCGTACTGCCTACAGCGACCCCGCCAACACCGCACGGGTCGGTCTGGACGACACCGTGTGGCCGGGGGCATTTGAGCGGATGGAGCAGTTCATTCAGGATACCCACCTTACGGCAGACGATCTTGCGTTGAATTACGACGATGTGACCGGGATGTTCCGGAACGGAGAAGTTGCCATGTACTTTGGCAGCTCTGCCGGCGTGAAGATGTTTCAGGATGAGGGCATCGACACCACCTTTTTGCCCTTCTTCAGCCAGAACGACGAACAGTGGATCATGACCACCCCCTATTTCCAAGTTGCCCTGAACCGGGATCTGGAGCAGGACACTGCGCGCCGCGAAAAAGCCATGAAGGTGCTGAACGTCATGCTCTCCGAACAGGCGCAGAACCGCATCGTCTCGGAGGGGCAGGACGTACTGAGCTACAGCCAGAACGTCCCCCTGCGCCTGACCGAGTATCTGAAAGACGTGCGCAGCGTAGTGGAAGAAAACCACATGTATATCCGCATCGCCTCCAACGATTTCTTTGCCGTTTCCAAGGATGTGGTCTCCAAAATGATCGCAGGCGAGCTTACCGCTGCGCAGGCGTATCAGGCCTTCAATGCCAAGCTCCTTGCCGAAGAGGAGCCTGCCGACAACGAGACCGTGCTGACCTCCGGGAAGGCCTATTCCAACGTATTCCACGCAAACGGCGGCAGCGCTGCCTTCTCCGTGATGGCAAACACGCTGCGCGGCGTGTATGGCACCGATGTGCTGCTTGCCACCGCAAACAGCTTTACCGGCAGTGTGCTGCAGGCGGATTATAACCAGAAAATGGCGGCTTCCATGATCATGCCGAACGGTCTGATGTCCCGCCAGCGCACCATGACCGGTGCGGAGCTGAAAGAGACCGTCCGCGCCTTTGTGGAAGGCTGCGAGGGCGGGTTTGTGCCCTTCAACCACGGCTCTCTGCCGGTGGTCAGCGGCATTGCCGTGGAGGTAAAAGAGGCAAACGGCAGCTATACCCTGACCGACATCACCCGGAACGGTCAGCCGCTGGGGGATGGCGACACCGTTACCGTGACCTGCCTTGCAACGGAAAAGCAGATGGAAGCGCTGCTTGCGAGCGATAGCGGCACGTCTGCGGGCGAAGATGCGTGGGTAAAGAACACATGGCGCGATTATGTCTCCGGCGGCGCAGCGCTTGCAGAGCCGGAAAACTACATGACACTGAGGTGAGCGGAATGGCAGACGAAAAGCACGAATCCAAACGCAGCTGCTATTCCCGGCACAAGTGGCTGCCTGCCGCCGCTGCCATCCTTCTTTTGGTCTTTCTGGCAGCCGGTTTCAGCTTCCGGTACATCTCGTTTATGTCGCAGACCATCTATCAGGAAAGCACCTCGCATCTGGAAGAGGTACTGTATAAATCCAATAGTATGCTGAAAGAGATGGTGCGCAAAAACCTGACCTATCTGCATCTGTACAACGGCTTTCTGAAAAGCACCTCGAATGAGGATGAAATTCAGGCATATATCGAGGAAGCACAGCAGGCAACCGGATTTGTTGACTTCTACTTTCTTTCCTATGACGGCAACTACACGACCGTGACCGGGGAAACCGGCTACCTTGGCCTGCAGACCAATCTGGACGAAAAGCTCTCCGATGGCGAGGATATCGTCGTGAATACGGCGCTGCCCGGCAAAGCCCCGATGCTTGCGTTCATCTGCCCCGAAACGCAGGGCAGCTACCGGGGCTTTGCCTACGATGCTGTTGCCATCACCTATTATAATGATGCTGTGCTGCGATTGCTGGACAACTCTGCTTTTCAGGGCAATGCCAGCAACTATGTGATCTACCCGGATGGGCGGGTGGTCATCGACAATTCCGTAAACCGCAAGGAAATCATTTACAACTTCATTGCGATGCTGCGCGACCATTCCGACCTTTCTGAGGAACAGATCCTTGCCCTTTCGGATGATTTTGCGCAGGGCCGCAGCGGAAACCTGAGGGTCAAACTGGGCGACATCAGTTATTATCTGGTCTACGAGAATACCGCGGTCCAGAACTGGACGATGGTGGGGCTTGTACCGGTCAGCATCGTCAATGCCAGTCTGGATAAGCTGTGGTTCCACACGGTGCAGATCGTGGCGAGCATCGCCTTTGGCCTTGCTGTGCTGATCATCCTGCTGATCCTGCGCAGAAGCCATACGACCCTGCGCCGGAAGGACACTGAGATCCTGTACCGGGATGAGCTGTTCCAAAAGCTTTCGCTGAACGTGGACGACGTTTTCCTGATGCTGGACGCAAAAACCTCCAAGGTGGATTATGTCAGCCCCAACGTCGAACGGCTGCTGGGCATCCCGTGGAAAGAAGTGCGGCAGGATGTCCATGTTCTGGCGAACCTGCACCCGAAAGACGACCCGGACCGTGACAAGAACTTTCTGGAGAGGCTTCACCGCGGGGAACAGCGCGAGTGGGATGCGGCGTATATGCATCAGGAGACAAAAGAGCTGCGCTGGTTCCACATCGTTGCCATGGGCAGCGATGTAGCAGGCAGGACAAAGTATATCCTTGTCATGTCCGACCGCACCGCCGACAAACAGATAAACCAGGCGCTTTCGGATGCCGTTGCAGCTGCCGAAACGGCCAACCGCGCCAAGAGCACCTTCCTTTCCAATATGTCCCACGACATCCGCACCCCCATGAACGCCATCATCGGCTTTACCACGCTGGCACTCAGCAACATTGACGATAAAGACCGGGTGAAGGATTATCTTGCCAAGACCCTCGCTTCCAGCAATCATCTACTTTCCCTCATCAACGATGTGCTGGATATGAGCCGTATCGAAAGCGGAAAGATTCATCTGGAAGAAGTGGAAGTCAACCTTTCGGATGTGCTGCACGACCTGAAAACCATCGTCAGCGGGCAGATCTACGCAAAGCAGCTGGAGCTTTATATGGATGCCATGGATGTGACCGATGAGGATGTCTACTGTGATAAGACCCGGCTGAATCAGGTGCTGCTGAACCTGCTGTCTAACGCCATCAAGTTCACCCCGGCGGGCGGCACAGTCTCGGTGCGGGTGCGGCAGCTTGCCGGAACGGTGCGCGGCTGCGGGCAGTACGAGTTCCGCGTCAAGGACAACGGCATCGGCATGAGCCAAGAGTTCGCCAAAAAGATCTTTGAGCCGTTTGAGCGGGAGCGCACCTCCACGGTAAGCCGGATCCAGGGCACCGGCCTTGGCATGGCTATTACCAAAAACATCGTGGATATGATGGGCGGCACCATCGAGGTGCAGACGGCGCAGGGCAAGGGCAGCGAGTTTATCATTCGCGTGCCGATGCGTGCGCAAGCAGAGCGCCGTCCGGTGGAAAAGATCACCGAACTGGAAGGCCTGAAGTCACTGGTGGTGGATGACGATTTCAACACCTGCGACAGCGTGACAAAGATGCTGGTCAAGGTGGGAATGCGTGCCGAGTGGACCCTTTCCGGCAAGGAAGCGGTGCTGCGTGCACGGCAGTCCATCGAGATGAGCGACGCTTACCATGCCTATATCATCGACTGGCGCTTGCCGGATATGAACGGCATCGAGGTCACCCGCCAGATCCGCAGCCTGAACGATGATACGCCCATCATTATCCTGACCGCCTACGACTGGTCCGACATTGAGGTGGAGGCAAAGGCTGCCGGTGTGACCGCCTTCTGCTCCAAGCCCATGTTCATATCCGACCTGCGCGAGACCCTGATGAACGCCATCGGACAGACACAGACGGATGCGGCGCAGGAGCTTCTGCCGGAAAAGAACACCAACTTCAAGGGCAGGCACATCCTGCTGGTAGAGGACAACGAGCTGAACCGTGAGATCGCGCAGGAGATCCTGTGCGAGTACGGCTTCCGGGTCGATACGGCGGAAAACGGTGCCGTGGCGGTGGAAAAGGTAAGCACTGCCGCACCGGGCAGCTATGATCTGGTGCTGATGGATGTGCAGATGCCGGTGATGGACGGCTATACCGCCACCCGGCAGATCCGCGCACTGGATGACCCTGCACTGGCAAAGATCCCGATCCTTGCCATGACTGCCAACGCATTCGATGAAGACCGCCGCAATGCCTTGGAAAGCGGCATGACCGGCTTTTTGTCCAAACCCATCGTGATCGGCGACCTTGTGCAGGAGCTGCGCAAAATTTTGTAACAAGCCGCCTGTCAGGCATAAAAAAATAAAGCACCCGCAGCAATTTGCTCACCGGAGATTCAAAACCTCTGTGGCGCTTGCTGTGGGTGCTTTTGCTTTTGGGCGCTGTTTATTTCAGTACATCTGCAAGGACCTGCAGCAGGTGCGGAATATCCAGCGGCTTTGCAATATGGCCGTTCATACCGGCCTGCAGTGCGTTCTGACGGTCTTCCTCAAAGGCATTTGCCGTCATTGCAAAGATGGGGATGCCAGCCTTTGCGGCATCCGGCAGCGCACGAATCTGCCGCGTTGCCTCGTAGCCGTCCATGTTGGGCATCTGGATGTCCATGAGGATCAGGTCATACTGTCCGTCTGCCGCCTGCTTCATCTTCCGGACGGCGATCTCGCCATCCTCGGCAGATTCCACCTCAAAGCCCGCTTCCTTCAGGATCTCCACTGCGATCTCACGGTTCAGCTCGTTGTCCTCCACCAGCAGGATCTTTTTCCCTTTGAAGGTCTCCGCGTTCAGCTGCACCGGCCTGCAGTCAGGCTCTGCACCGAACGGCTCTGCCAGCACTCTGCGCAGCTCCGAGAGGAACAACGGCTTTTCGCAGAAGGCGGTCACACCGGCCGCACGGGCTTCCTCTTCAATGTCGGACCAGTCGTAGGCGGTCAGGATGATGATTGGGCAGCTTTTTCCGATCACCTTGCGGATCTGCCGCACGATCTCGATGCCGTTCATATCGGGGATCAGCCAGTCGATGATGTAAACGCTGAATTCATCCCCCTGCTCCATGGCATACCGGGTGCGGATCACCGCTTCCCTGCCGGAGATCGTCCACTCCGGCCGCATCCCGATCTTGGACAGCATGGTGCTGACGCTCAGGCAGGTGTCGGTATCGTCGTCCGCCACCAGTGCCCGCAGCCCTTCCAACTGCGGGAGCTGCCTGAGTTCCACCTTTTGTCCGCTGAGCGCAAAGCAGAGATTCACGATGAACTCGCTGCCCTTGCCTGGCTCGCTCTCAATGGCGATGGTGCCGCCCATCAGGTCCACAATGTTCTTGGTGATGGACATGCCGAGGCCGGTGCCCTGAATGCCGCTGACGGTGGAGTTTTCCTCACGGGTGAACTCCTCAAAGATGTGCTTCTGGAATTCCTCGCTCATGCCGATGCCGTTGTCCTTGATGCGGAACTCATAGCAGGCCCGGCCCGCAGGCGCACCGTTTTTCTCAGCAATGCGAATGCTGATCATGCCGCCTGTGGGAGTGAACTTGATGGCATTGGACAAAATGTTCAGCAGGATCTGGTTCAGCCGCAGCGGGTCGGTGATGATATCCTCGTTCTCCACATCCATGGTATCAATAAAAAGCGACAGCCGCTTTGCCGAAACATTGGGCTGAATGATGGAGCGCACATCGTGGACGAGGTCCGGCAGATGCACCGCTTTTTCCTCGATCTTTACCTTTCCGCTCTCGATGCGGCTCATATCCAGCACATCATTGATGAGGGAAAGCAGATGCTGGCTGGAGGTAGAGATCTTTTTGAGGTAGTCCAGCACCTGTTCCCTATTGTCGATATGGGTCGCAGCCAGCGAGGTGAAGCCGATGATGGCGTTCATGGGGGTGCGGATATCGTGGCTCATATTGAACAGGAACTCCCGCTTGGCGCGGTTTGCCGCCCCCTCGTGCTGAAGCGCGATCTCCAGCTTGCGGTTCTGTTCCTCCAGCTGGGTCTGGTACTTCCTCTCCTGCTCTTTTTTCTGCAGCTCCATCTCCTGCACGGAGCGGCGGCGCAGCAGCTGAAGGATCATTACAAGCAGGATGTAGCCGACCAGAACCGTCAGGATCAGCAAAAGCGACTCCCGGAAGATTATTTTTTCATCCGTGTACGCATAGAGATCGAAGGATCTGCCATGGCAGAACATCCCGAAATAGCAGCCGGAGCCGTTCCAGTCCCGGGTATGGGTCAGCTTCTCTGCGGCCCCGGCTTTGCGGATCCCCTGCGCCAGCGGACTGCCTGCAACATCCTGCCCAATCAGCTCCGGACGGTTTGCGGCAACGACCTGATTGTTCTGCACGATGAACAGCGTGCCGCTGGTTTCTGCCGGGTAGCCATCCAGTATGCTCTGGATAGACAGCGCCGTTTCCTCCACAAATTCCGCCGGGGTGTACCGGTAGGCAAGCAGGAGCAGCTCTGTGCTTTCTGCCCGGTGCGCCGCAACATCCACAGCAGAGCCATCTTCCAGCAGGACGCGCTTCACATAGGTCTTTCGCGGGTAAGATAAAACGTCCAGAACAGCGTCATTTTTCAGCTGGTCGCCAAACCGGTCATAGCCGATGCCGTTGGTCGTGGACTCGCACCGGAGCGTGCCATCCGGTCCCAGAACCGAAATGCCGGTGAGCCAGAGCTTTTCTGTCTGCCTGTTCAGGCACTGCGGATCGGAGAGGTCAAGCGCAGGATTCTCTGCCAGCTGATGGACTGCGACCGCCGTGCGGCGGAGTGCCTTTGCCGTGATGGTATCGTTGTGCTTTTCAAAGCTGGTGGACTGGGATTTGACAAACTCAAGGGTCTGGCAAAAGCGTTCCTCTGCTGTGCGCATTGCCCGCCAGCTGGAGAAAAAAGCAACACCGGCCATCAAGAGCACGCCGATGATCAGATAGGCTGTCCATATCCTTTTATCCGGGGTGGTTCTGTTTTTACGCGCCAACGGTGTCCACCTCCAGATACTGCGAAGCATTTTCAAGGTATCGGCCAACGATCCGCTCCAGCGTGCCATCCGCGCGCATCTGCGCAAGGGTATCGGTCAGCTGGCTGTCCAGCCCGCGGGTGTCGTTCTTGGCAAAGGCGACGCCCAGCCCGGTGACCAGCAGCGGTTCCTCCAAAATGCGGAACTCCACATCATTGTCCTTCATGTATTGCAGGATGGCCATCTCATGGGCGGCGATGGCATCCACATAGCCGCAGGCCAGCATTGCATACTGCACGCTGCGGTTTTCAATGCTGAGCACCTCCACCGTCTGCGGGATGCGCGGGTCGGAGCCGCTGAGAAAGATCTCCTCCGGCTTGCCGGTGCTCTGCACAGCGATGGTCTTACCGGCAAGGTCGCTGAGGGTCCGGATGCTGCTGTGGGCATCCACCGCAGCCACCTGACGGCTCACCATGTAAGGCCCCGCCCAGCGGTACACCTCTTCGCGGCCATCCATGGAAAAGCAGCCCCAGATGCAGTCGATGGCACCGCTTTCCACCAGAGTTGTTTTTTGTTCCCAATCGATCGTTTCAAACCGGGGAGCATACCCCATGCGGCGGAACGCCTCGGTGGCGATCTCCACATCGATCCCGGAGGGAATGCCGTCATTGTTCAGATAGATATAAGGTGGATAGGTGTCGCTTCCCACAACGATTTGTGCAAGACCGTTGTCTTCCACTTCCTTTCCTCCGCAGGAAGTCAGACTGCTTACGGCAGCAGCTGCCGCCAGCAGCGTGCATCCGTTCAGGAATGCACGGCGTGAGATTCTGTGTTTCATTCGGGCTTTTTATACTCCTGTTTTGATTGCATCCGCAGCTCAGTTGTGCTGCTGTAATTCTTCTTTCAGGGCAGCTTGGATATCCGTCAGGCATTGCAGCAGAAGCGGGTTGAATGCTCCGCACTCACCGTTCAGGATCATCTGCACGGCTTTTTCGTGGGAGAAGGCTTTTTTATAGCAGCGTTCGCTGGTCAGCGCATCGTATACATCGGCCAGCGAAACCAGTTGTGCGCTGATGGGAATTTCATCGTCCTTCAGCCCATCCGGGTAGCCGCGCCCATCCCAGCGTTCGTGGTGCCAGCGGGCGATCTCGTAGGCGGTTTGCAGCAACGGCTGCTCGGCAAATTCATCCAGATCATGCAGCATCCCGGCTCCAAGCATACTGTGGGTCTTAATGATTTCAAATTCCTCCGGGGCCAGTTTTCCGGGTTTATTAAGAATTTTTTCGTCAATGCCGATTTTTCCGATGTCATGCAAGGCGGAGGCCAGCGGGATCATATCCTGCTGTTCCGCAGAGATCGAGTACCTGTTGCTGACCCCCAATAGGCAGTGGAGCAGCATTTCTGTGATGATACGAATGTGCCGCACATGGGCACCGCTTTCGCCGTTGCGGAATTCTACGATATGGCTTAGTACACCCACCAGCATATCCGTATTATTCTCACGGGCGCGGATCTGGTCAGAGACCATCTGCACCAGCCGCCGCTGCTTGGCGTACAGCTTGATGGTGTTGGTCACGCGGCGGTATACGATGCGTGCATCGAAGGGGCGGTTGACATAATCACTTGCGCCCAGTTCGTAGGACTTCCGAATTGCAGCGTCGGAGTCCTCGCTGGAGATCATAATGACTGGGGTATCCTCGATGGTGTGGTTGACATTCATGGCTTTCAGCACTTCAAAGCCGTTCATGACCGGCATATTGATGTCCAGCAGCACCAGTGCAATGTTTCCGGCTTCTGCCTGCAATTTTTCCATGCATTCCTGCCCGTTTTCTGCTTCCAGAATATGGTAGCTATCTCCTAAGATCTCTGCCAGTATCATACGGTTCATTGCAGAGTCGTCCACAAGCAGGATCTGGGATTTTTCCTGCAAAAGCGTTTCCCGTGTGGTCAGGCTATGCCCCGGAACCTCCACCATGACGGCATTTTTGCGGCACTTTGCCTGATACATCAGCCAATCTGCACGACGAACGATGTTTTTCATAGGGTCGGCGAGGGACTGTATCGTTCCGCCAATGCTCAGCGAGATGCGGAAATGCGAACAGCCGGGTACGGATGCCATCTGCACGGCAGTGCGGATCTGTTCCAGTTTGGTTTGCAGGAAGTCTCCCGGAATGCCGGGCAGGACCAATAGAAACTCATCCCCGCCGTAGCGGATGAGCAGGTCCGACTCCCGGATGCAGGACTGAATGGCGTTTGCTGCCGTTTTCAGTGCCATGTCCCCGGCGTAATGCCCATAGGTGTCGTTACAGATCTTGAAATTGTCCACATCCAGCAGTGCGACACCCGCCGGGCCGATGGTCTTGCGGACGACCTCTTCGTAATAGCGGCGGTTGTAAGCACCTGTCAGAGAATCCCGATAGAGTTCTTCTTTGAATGCCCGCTCCCGTGCAGCACGCTGCTTGGTGGTTTCGTCCATCAGTGTTTTCTGATTTTCGGTCAATTGTTTCAGCGTTTGCTCCGCTGCGGCAAGAGCGGCTTCCTGTTGATGAAGTTTTTCCAACAGCTGCTGCTCACGCGCTTTGTAATATTCCTCGATCTCGGAAAGTGTATTCACGTTCTAATCTTCTCCTGCATCATTTACATCGTTTGTGTGCTTCCTCTGCGGAAACGCGCTTGTCCATGCCGGCTTCCCTGCTCTTCTGCATATCCTCAAGGAAGGCATTGGCGGTCATGGCAAGGGTGGGAATGATCCTGCTCAGCGGGTCAACAATGTTCTTGGTGATGGCCATACCAAGGCCGGTGCCCTGCACCTTGTTGGTGCCGGAGCGCTCCTCGCGGGTAAAGGGGTCAAAAAGGGTCTTCTGGTAGGCCTCGCTCATGCCAATGCCGTCATCCTGCACCACAAAGCGGTATCGGGCGTAGTGCTCGTTTCGGGGCAGCTCGTCCACCTCAAACCGGATATGCCCGCCGGTGGGCGTATACTTGACTGCGTTGGAGAGGATATTCATCAGCACCTGATTTAGACGGTTGGGGTCTGCCAGCACGTTTTCGTGCTGCAGATGGGTGTTTACCGTAAAGGTCTGGCGGCGCTGGCCTGCCTGCTGGCGG
>OHAI01000163.1_pt1 | contig 46666 bp, 45 predicted proteins | sample 1577091 | NCBI WGS metagenome assembly OHAI01 (sample SAMEA3541548, study PRJEB24748) | human gut metagenome | biome: human gut; feature: human-associated habitat; material: faeces | place: China | collected 2012
GGGGGGTCCCCCCGCCAGCAGGGAGGGGTCCAGAATGGCCTCGTCGGGCAGAAGGGCGTCGTCCACCAGGGGGTACTTGACTCCCTTCGCCCGGTCGGTCAGCACGGCGAAGGAGGTGACCTCCGAGCCGGTACCCGCCGTGGTGGGCACCGCCACAAAGCGGATGTCCGCCCCGGTCCCCAGCTTCTTGCCGAACTCCAGCATGGCCTTGGCGCAGTCCATGGGAGAGCCGCCGCCGAAGGCCACCACCGTCTGGGGGCGGAACTCCGCCAGCGCCCTGGCCCCCTGGGCCACCAGCTCCAGGGGCGGGTCGGGCACCACCTGGTCGAACACCTCCACGGTGCAGTCCCGCAGGCGGGCGCGTACCCGCTCCAGCAGGCCGGACTGGGCCAGGAAGGAGTCGGTAATCACCATCACCCGCCGCCCGGCCAGCCCCTCCAGGGCCGCCAGGGCGTCCGATCCAAAGAAAATTGTGGGCTTGAGTTGAAATTGTTCCATCGCGCTTCCCCTGTTTCTTCCTTGATGGGGTTAGTATGGCAGACCAGGAGAAAGTTATACGGCTCTCTTTTCTTTGCTTTTCTGCACAAAAAATTTACTGGTTTTTCATCAGATTTGACCTTTACAACGGGAGTTCTCCGGTATATTATTGATCTGAAAAATATTTAGCGCTAATTATTTTTTGTTTTATCCATTTAACAGAGGAGGCTATTCTATGGCAGAGCTCCAGACGGAGCGCTCCTTCGTGGTTGAGCTGACCCCGGAGGGCGTTTAGGAAATCCAGTCCCACAAAAATATCTACACCGAGGACACAAAGCCCATTCCCCTGTCCGGCCGCGAGTGGTCCACCAAGAACTACATAACCCTCTGGACCGGTATCCTGGTTTCCATTCCCGTGTATATGATGGCCAGCGCCCTGCTGTCCGCCGGCCTAACCTGGTATCAGGCGCTGTTTATCTGCGTGCTGGGCCACACGCTGGTCCTCATCCCCTCCATCCTGCTGGGAAAGTTCGGCTCCCGCTACGGCGCCAGTTTTCCCGTCCTGTCCAAGATGGTATTCGGACCCAAGGGCACGGCCATTCCCACCATCATCCGTGCCTTCATGGGCTGCCTGTGGTTCGGGATTCAGAACTGGATCGGCGGCACAGCTCTGGACGCCATCATCGCCGTCATCTTCCCGGCCTACACCGGTCTGGCGTTCCACAGCTTCCTCAGCTTCGGCCTGTTTGTACTCATCAATTTCTACATCGGCTACCACGGCAGCCGGGCCATCCGCTTCCTGGAGGATTTCGCCGCCCCCATCCTGATCATTCTCAGCGGCGTAGTCATTGTCTGGGCCTTCTGGCTGGCCAGTCAGAAGGGAGGATTTGCCGCACTGTTCACCACTCAGGTGGCAGGCGGCAACGGCGAGAGCTTCTGGTCTCAGTTCTTCCCCTCCCTAACTTCCATGATCGCCTTTGACGCCACCATCGCCCTGAATTTCTCCGACTACACCCGCCACGCCAAGACTGAGGGGGCCCAGGTGAAGGGCCAGCTCATCGGTGCGCCCATCATGACGGCCTTCATCGTCTTTGTGGGCATCTGCGGCACCTCCGGCTCCGAGCTGGCCTTCGGCGAGGCCTTCTGGGATCCCAGCATTCTGGTCTCCCACTTCGGCAATCCCGCTGTGGTGATCATCTTCTCCCTGTTCATCATCCTGGCCACCCTGACCACGAACGTAGCCTGCAACCTGGCGGCCGCCTCCGTGGTGTTCTCCTCTCTCTTCGGCAAGGTGCTCACCTACAAAAAGGCCGTCGTTGTGGCCACGATCCTCTCCATCTGCTTCCTGCCCTGGAAACTGGTTGAGAATCCCGAGAGCTACGTGTATACTTTAAATGGAACCCTGGCCGTGTTCCTGGGTCCCATCACCGGCATCTGTCTGGCGGCCCTGTGGAGCCAGTACCGCAACCGCCTCCGCCTGCCCGACCTCTACTACCAGGACGGCGGCGCCTACTACTATCAGGGCGGCTGGAACGTGCTGGCCCTGGTGACCATGGCAGTCCTGTTTATTTTCATTTTCGTGTGCCAGTTTATCCCCGTCCTCAAGTGGATCTACGACAGCTCCTACCTGCTGGGCTGTGTGTTTGCCTTCGTGATCTACAGCGCCCTGTGCAAGCGCCAGGACCGCTGAACACATTGGTTTCCACATCCGACATCTGATAAAGGGGGTTCTTATGCGTACCATCATTCAAAACGGCACCATTGTCAGCGACACCGCCGCTTTCCGGGCCGACCTGCTCCTGGAGGACGGCGTGGTGAAGGCCGTGGGGGCGGGGCTGTCGGCCCCGGACGCCCAGGTGATCGACGCCTCCGGCAAGTACGTCCTGCCCGGCGCGGTGGACGTGCACACCCACATGGATCTCCAGGCCGGGGCCCACCGGGCGGTGGACGACTTCTACACCGGCACCGTGGCCGCCGCCTGCGGCGGCACCACCACCATCGTGGATCACATGGCCTTCGGCCCCAAGGGCTGCTCCCTGTGGCACCAGGTGGAGGAGTACCACCGTCTGGCCGACGGAAAGGCGGTCATCGACTACGGCTTCCACGGCGTGCTCCAGCATGTGGATGAACGGGTGCTCCGGGAGATGGGGGAACTCGCCGACCGGGAGGGTATCACCAGCTTCAAGGCCTATCTGACCTATGACGACCGTCTGGACGACGGGGCCCTGTTCCAGGTGCTCCGCCAGGCCAAGGAGGACGGTATCGTGATCCCCGCCCACTGCGAGAACGATGGAGTGGTCAACTACCTGCGGGGCTGGTACAAGGCCCAGGGCCTCACCCAGCCCATCTACCACGCCAGGAGCCGCCCCGCCCGCTGTGAGGCGGAGGCGGTGAGCCGCCTGCTCCACCTGGCCGCCAGGGCCGGGGAGGCGCCAGTGTACGTGGTGCACCTGTCCAGCGCCGCCGGCCTGGCCGAGGTGCGCAAGGCCCGCGCCCAGCGGCAGAAGGGCGTGGGCGTGGAAACCTGCACCCAGTACCTCACCCTCACCGAGGCCGCCTACGCCGACCCACAGGAGGGCCTGAAGGCCGTCATGTCCCCGCCCCTGCGAACCCAGGCGGACTGCGACGCCCTCTGGCAAGGGCTCCAGGACGGGGTGATCGACGCCGTGGCCACCGACCACTGCCCCTTCCACTTCGCAGTGGAGAAGCAGTTCGGCGCGGGCGACTTCACCGCCTGCCCCAACGGCGCCCCCGGCGTGGAGGAGCGGCTTCCGGTGCTGTACTCGGAGGGGGTGGCCAAGGGCCGCCTGTCGATCTGCGAGCTGGTGCGCCTGCTGTGCGCCAACCCCAGCCGCCTCTACGGCCTCTACCCCCGGAAGGGCACCCTCCAGCCCGGCGCCGACGCCGACGTGGTCATCCTCGACCCGGCCAAGCGCCGCACCCTCACCCACGCCGGGCTGCACTCGGCGGTGGTTCGTTGTTTCACGCTTTCTTTGTTCGACTTTTTTCTGATACTCATTTTTAGTCGGTATTCTTTTATAACTGCCCTTCGAGATTTTTTCACGGTATTTGCTTGCTATCGCCTCTCGGCTTATTCCTGTATCCTCCGCGACTTTCGTTATATAGGCGTCTACCTCAACAGCATCTTTTAATTTTGTAAATATGTTTACTACCTCATCTATAAACAGTATCTTGCCATCCGTACTCGTTACGTCGTACTGCTTTTTTATCAAAGAAATCTTAAATTCAGTGGCAGGCATCGCATTCTTTACCGCCTCTTTGAATTTTTCCACTCCGTTTTTGTTTATGTATTCATCGGGGTCTTTGGCATTTTTAAGCCGTATCACCCTCGCTCTGCCGCCTACATTGTTTATTATGTCAATGGCTCTTAACGCCGCTTTTGTACCTGCCTCGTCACTGTCGTAACATATCAGTATTTCACTGCCGTAACGCAACATCAATTTAGCTTGATTTTCCGTAATAGCCGTACCGAGCGTTGCAACAATATTTTTTATACCGGCTTGATATACGGATATTACATCCATATATCCCTCACACAGTATTATCTCCGATGATTTTGCATTTTTCGCCAAGTTGAGTGAAAATAAGTTTCTGCCTTTATCAAAAACAGGTGTTTCGGGCGAATTCAGATATTTAGGTATTTTATAACCGTTAATTTCTTTATTGTCGTGCATAATTCGACCGCCGAAACCGATAACATTTCCTCTAACGTCAATTATCGGAAACATAACACGATCTCTGAATTTATCATATATTCTGCCCTCACGGCTTACGGCAAGTCCGCCCTCGACAATTTCTTCTGTTTTAAACCCTTGCGAAGTCAAATATTTAAGCAAATGATCGTGTCCTTCGGGTGCATATCCCAAACCGTATACCGTAACCGTTTTCCAAGGTATATTACGTTTTGCAAAATACTTTTGACCTTTTTCGCCTATGTTTTTATCACGCAGACAATTATAAAAAAATCTCGCTGAAAGTTTGTTCATCGCCAAAATACGTTTCTTCTTTTCATGCGATGCATCCAAAAAATTTCCGTCATCTTCAGGAATTATTATACCTGCATTGTCGGCAAGCAACTTCAACGCATCAATAAAGTCAAGATTTTCTGTACGCATTACGAACTGCACCAAATTACCGCTCGCACCGCATCCGAAGCAGTGAAAAAGCTGTTTCTCCTGACTTACATGGAATGACGGTGTTTTTTCATGATGAAACGGACAAAGTCCGCTGTAATCACGTCCCGATTTTTTTAATTGTACATATCTCGATACATAGTCAATTATGTCATTTTCATCACATATTTGTGCTATCATATCGTCCGAAATTCTTCTTGGCACACCGTCACCTCCTTTTATCAATGGTACTATTTTCACACATAATGCGTAAAAATATACTTATCTTATCGTTTCAATTATTCTTTCTGCTAAAATCTTGCATTGATTTATAGCATATGTATCTTCATTTGCCGGTTTCTGAGCAGATACACCGAAATGTCCCATACCCGATACAGAGCTGTTGCCTATAAGCGTCATACCCGAAACAAGCGCGCATGAATGAATATGCTCCAAAGTCCTTTCCTGACCGCCGTACTTTGACGCACCGACAGTTACCGCCGCCATAGGCTTTCCGAGCCACTTTTTATTAGCTCTTGCGTCCCTTGTCTTGTCAAAAAAACATTTCATCTGACCTGTCATAGACCCAAAATAAACAGGACTTCCGAAAACAACAAAATCAGCTCTTTCGATTTTATCAAATAATGTATCAAGTTTTGTATCTTTATAGCACTTTTTTGTACAAGGCGTTGAACAGGCTACGCAAAACGGTGTTTTTGTATCCATAATCGCCTCACTGACACTGCAAATTTCAGTTTCTGCACCCTTTTCGGCACAGTGTCTTAAAATTTCGTTAAGCAAAAATGCTGTATTTCCGTCATTGTTATGACTTCCGTTTAATGCTAATATGTACATATTATACACTCCAATCTTTCATCAAAACAGAGGTAAAAATACACTTCACGTTATATTTACCCCCATTTTCTCATTTTATAACATTTTATTTATATTATATTGAAATTTTATTCAAAAAATGCTTTATGTCTTAAAAACTTTCGCTTTTTATAATACAACATCCGCACCCAAAAATCCTTTTTTAATTTTAAAATTTCTCATAATCCGCAAAAAAGAGGATGATACATCAAATACTTCTAGTACAACAGAAATTTTATCAATCATACTAAAAACAACGTATCATTTTTAATGATGCGTTGTTTGTTTGCCTTAAAGTTCATTTGATAGCGGTTTCATACCTTTAAGACTATTCCAAATAAATATCCTACCATTTTTAGGAATAAATAAATATTTTTCTTCACTTGGTAACATAATCATCCTTTCTACCTGAATATCAAGTAGTATACCATCATTATATTTAGTTGTTATAACCGCAATACTACCTGATATTTCTGAAATATTTTTGACATAAACTTTATCTTCTTCTGTTATCACACTAAATTCTGCAGTCGGCAACGCTATTGAATTAAAATGTAATGTAGCATTTTTTAAATATTCATTATCACTACCTATGTACATTTCTTTCCATTCTTCCTCGCTTCCACCATAATATACATCAACAATATTTTTACAATATCCGAAAGCTGAAGTCTCAATCTCTAATACACTGTCTGGAATATATATACTAGTTAGTCCATCACAGTTATAAAATGCCTTTTCCCCAATATTTCGTACACTTTGAGAAATTGCTATACTATTTAAGGAACAATAATTATTAAATGCATACTTTTTTAATTCTGTTATATTATCCGAAATTTCTATTGAACTTGTCAATTCATTATTTATATATAAATTCTTTGCATAATATAATGGGCTTGAAGAATAGCCATCAAAATCAATGTTACACCAATTATCTATATTAGTTATATACACATCTGTTAAATTACCACAAAAATAAAATGCCTCTTTTCCAATAGTTTTTATATTTTCTCCTAATACTACACTAGTCAAATTACTGCAATCCCAAAAGGCTTGCACTCCAATATGTGTGACATTATTAGGGATTTTTATGTTTGTTAATTTCCAACAACCCGAAAAAGCATAGTTATAAATATTCACAATACTTTCAGGTAATACAATTTTTGATAAATTTCGGCAATCATAAAACAATGAATTTCCGATATATGTAATATTTTTAGGAAGTTCTATTTCTTCTAAACTTTCACAATCAAAAAATGCATAGTGACCAATAACATTTACACTATCAGGAATGTCTACATACCTCAAACTGCTACAATTTCTAAAAGCAGAATCCCCTATACTTGTCACACTGTCAGGTATAATTACATCTGTTATACTGTCAACCCCACAAAAAGCAAACTTTGGAATCCGAGTCACTGTATTAGGAATTTCTATAGATGTTACTCGCTTATCGTTAAGATACAGCTTATTATTTGATCCACTTAATATATGTGTAACACTATTACCAAAATCAATATTTAGATATTCAGCCATATCTGTTATATATAGTTTTTTTAAGTTAGCACAGTCATTAAATGCGTTACCACCAACGAATGTTAAAGTTTTCGGAATTTTTATACTTGATAAATTAGAACATCCAACAAACGCACAAGCACCTATGCTACTAACACCATCTTCAATAATAACACTATTGATACTATTATCATTATAAAATGGAGAAAGATTATAGTATTCATAATTTATCATATCCCCTGTACCACTAATTGTAATTGTACCATTATCATCAAGTGTCCAAGTTAAGTTATCGCCACATTTTCCACTTGTTTCCGCATGTGCAATCATCGGAATACCTACAATTAACATAGACAACACTATAATTAAACTAAACATTCTTTTTTTCATATTCTAACCTCCATGAATTCAAATATTAATCATATTCAAATGCATAATTGTATTATATCATTCCATAACTAATTTGTAAAGGTTTGTGAAAGTACCAAAAAAATATATGCGTTGGTAATTTATGTTGTCATTACTTTTTTGTTACTAATTCATAACAGCTGTACCGATAATGCTGTTAATATCTTCAATATTGTAACGTTCCATATATTCCTTAATTTCTTGCTTTACAGGAAGAATTAAATCCGGTTTTACAAAAAGTCCTGTACCCAAAGCCACAAGCGAAGCACCGGCAAGCATAAATTCGATTACGTCCTCACCGTTCATAACTCCTCCCATACCTATCAATGGCAATTTTACAGCCTCGTGCACTTCATGAATCATTCTGACTGCAACAGGTTTTACGGCAGGGCCTGAAAGTCCGCCTGTATTGTTTGCCAAAATCGGACGTCTTGTGTGTATGTCAATTTTCATACCCATAAGCGTATTTATAAGCGACAATCCGTCTGCTCCGCCCGCCTCTGCGGCTTTTGCAATTTCAGTGATTGAAGTTACATTCGGTGAAAGTTTTACAACAAGCGGTTTCTTTGAATGTTTTTTTACTGCACTTGTAAGTTCGTTTACTACTTTAGGGTCTGTTCCGAACGCCAAACCGCCGTGCTTTACATTAGGGCAAGAAATATTCATTTCTATGATTGCAACGTCAGTATCTGAAAGAATTTCAGCCATTTCACAATATTCCTCTATCGTGTTACCCGACATATTTGCAATTACATTTGTGTCATATTCCGCAAGTATCGGCATTATGTGCTTTGCGAAATGCTCAACACCCGGATTTTGAAGTCCGACACTGTTTAATATACCGCTCGGCGTTTCTGCAATTCTCGGAGGTTTGTTTCCCTCTCTCGGTACTCTTGTAAGACCTTTTGCACCGAACCCTCCATACTCCTCGATAGATACAAATTCATTGTATTCCATACCGAAGCCAAAAGTACCCGATGCAGTTACGATAGGGTTTTTAAATTCAACACCGCAAAAATTAATTTTTGTATTAGTCATTCAGAGTCACCTCCTCAGAATAGAAAACAGGACCGTTTGTACAAACCTTTGCATATCTGTCCGTACCCTCTTTATTCGTTTCACAGCTGCATACAAGGCAAGCACCGATACCACAGCCCATACGCTGTTCCAAAGACACCTGACACTTTATACCTCTGCTTTCCGCAATTTTCTTAACAGCTTTAAGCATAGGCATAGGACCGCATGAATAAATCATATCGCACTTATGCGAATCAAGATATTGGTCCATAGCCGATGCAATATATCCGTTGTAGCCGTAACTTCCGTCATCTGTTCCGACTATAACCATATTTGAAACATCGTTAAATTCATCTTCCATAACAACTCTGTCTTTACTTCTGAAACCGAGAAATACATCGGCATTTATATTCTTTGCCAACTTATATAGCGGAAATACACCAATGCCGCCACCGATTATAACAGCATTTTTCACACTGTCCTTTATTTCAAAGCCGTGTCCCAAAGGTCCCATAACATCTATATAATCGCCAACTTCTTTTTTGGCAAGTTCCTCTGTACCCTTACCCTTGACTTCAAAAATAAATCTTACTTTTCCGTTTTCGGCGTCACAAATACTTATAGGACGTCTTAAAAATGTGCTGTCACCGCAATTTATATGAAGGAACTGTCCGCATTGTGCCTCTTTTGAAATATCTTCACTTTCGATTACAAAATCAAAAATTCCGTCTATAATTTCCGTCTTGCTGATTAGTTTGCAATTCTCAACTTTTTTCATCTGCTACTCCTTATAACACGCTTGTAAGATCATTTTTCATTCTGATTGCCTCTGCTCTTGCCGCCTCGGCAAACTGTTCTTCTTTCCAATCGCCCTTTTTATATGCACACATAATACCTCTTGACGAGTTTACTATCGCACCGAGTCCGTCCTCATTAAAGCATGGCTTAACACCCTCTGCACCGCCGCCTTGTGCACCATAACCCGGTACAAGGAAGTATGATTTAGGCATAAGTTTTCTCAAAACTTTCGCCTGTTCGGGATATGTTGCACCAACAACCGCACCGACTGCACCGTATCCGCTCTTGCCGATAGTTTCTTCGTTCCACTTATTCACACACTGTGCAACCTTTTCGTATATATGTTCGTCACCGACAAGCAAATCCTGCAATTCGCCGGATGACGGATTAGATGTCTTTACGAGTGCAAATATCGCCTTATCGAAAGTCTTACAATCATTTACAAACGGCTGTATTCCGTCTGTTCCCAAATAAGGATTTACTGTAACACAGTCAACAGGGCAAGGCTCACATTCCACACCGTCTATATCAACTTTACCGAGATATGCTTTTGAATAAGCCTCTGCTGTACTGCCTATATCATTTCTCTTTACGTCAAGAATTATATACAAACCCTTTTCTTTTGCATACGAAATAGTTCTGTGCATTACTTCCTCACCGCACAGACCGTACATTTCATAGAAAGCCGACTGTGGCTTTACAGCAGGTACAACGTCATAAAGTGCGTCTATAAGACCCTTGTTAAATTCCCATATAGCCTCTGTCGCACCCTTTAAATTCTGTCCGTATTCGGCATATGCTTTTTTTCTGATATACTCCGGAACATATTCGATTTTCGGGTCAAGTCCGGCTACTGACGGATTGCCCTTTTCCTTAATTTTCTGTACTAATAAATCTACTGACATTGTTTACCTCCTACGCAAGTTCACCATTGTTTACAACTATTTTTCCGCCTACTATAACGTATTCCGGTTTACCGCAAAGAGTAAAGCCGTCAAACGGAGAGTTTTTGCTCTTTGACTGGAATTTTGAAATATCAACCGTCCATTCTTTTGACGGATCAAATATCGTAATATCGGCGTCTGCGTCTATTGACAAACTGCCTTTATTAATTCTTAGTATTCTTGACGGATTAACTGCCATTTTTTCAATAAGTTCGTTCAAAGTCAAAACACCGGATTTTACAAGGTATTGAAGTCCCAATCCCAATGATGTTTCAAAACCTACGATACCGTTTAATGCAAGTGCAAACTCGCAATTTTTCTCATCAATATGGTGCGGTGCGTGGTCTGTTACGATACAATCAATCGTTCCGTCTTTCAATCCCTCTTTGATTGCCTCGACATCGTCAGAAGTTCTTAAAGGCGGGTTCATTTTCGCATTTGTATTAAAGCCGTCAACAGCATTTTCAGTAAGTGTAAAGTAATGCGGGCAAGTTTCGCAAGTAACGTTTACTCCGCGTTTTTTAGCCTGTCTTACAAGTTCAACAGAGCCTCTTGTACTTACATGCGCAATGTGAATTGCAGTATGTGTAGCTTCTGCGATTAGTATATCTCTTGAAACCATTACTTCTTCTGCCGCTCTTGTTATACCCTTTAAACCAAGATATGTTGCCATAAAGCCCTCGTTCATCTGACCGCCGTCGGCAAGTCCCAAGTCCTCACAGTGAGATATAACGGCTATATCAAACATTTTTGCATATTCCAACGCTCTTCGCATAAGCCCCGATTCAACAACAGGTCTGCCGTCATCTGATATTGCAACCGCACCGGCATTTTTAAGTTCGCCGATTTCAGCAAGCTCCTTACCCTCAAGACCTTTTGAAATTGAGCCTATCGGATATACGTTTACATGACCGACTTCCTTAGCCTTTGTCTTTATATAAGTAACAATCGGCTCACTGTCTGTTACAGGCTTTGTATTCGGCATACAAGCGATTGATGTGATACCGCCCATTGCGGCACTTCTTGTACCCGATTCAATATCTTCTTTATATTCCTGTCCCGGATCTCTCAAATGGCTGTGCATATCAACAAGTCCCGGTGACACAATTTTACCTTCTGCATCTATAACGGTAACGTCACCGTCGGCATTAATGTTTTCGCCTATTTCGGATATAACGCCGTTATCCACAAGTACGTCCGCTACTTTATCAAAATCATTTTTAGGGTCAACTACCCTACCGCCTTTAATTAATATCTTCATATTCTTTCCCTTTCGTTAGTCTTCAAATCCGCCTCTTGACAATATATACATAACCGCCATTCTGACTGCAACACCGTTTGTAACCTGCTCATTTATAACGCTTTGTTCGCCGTCAATGACGCTTGATGAAAATTCCACACCGCGATTTACCGGTCCCGGGTGCATTACAAGTGCGCCCGGTTTGGCAAGTTTTAATCTCTCGTTGTCAACTCCGAAGAATCTGTAATATTCTCTTATACTTGGGAACAAGCCTTTTTTCTGTCTTTCAAGCTGTATTCTAAGTCCCATAACAACATCTGCGTCTTTTATTGCGTCCTCAACATTGTTAAATACTTTTACTCCAAGTCTTTCCATTCCCGGAGGCATAAGCGTTGTAGGACCGCCTACGCTTACATCTGCACCAAGCTTTGTAAGTCCGTAAACATTACTTCTCACAACTCTGCTGTGGTAAATATCGCCTATAATCGCAACTTTAAGGCCTTTAAATCCGCCTTTTTTCTCCTTGATTGTAAGCATATCCAAAAGTGCTTGCGTAGGGTGTTCGTCCATACCGTCACCGGCATTGATTACCGACGCACTTACAAGCGGAGCGATAAGATGCGGTGCACCGCTCATATTATGTCGCATTACAAGAATATCTGTACCCATTGCGTTGATTGTTTCGGCAGTGTCTATAAGCGTTTCGCCTTTCTGTACCGATGAACCGCTTGCAGTAATATTAGCCGCGTTGGCACTCATATATTTAGCCGCAAGCTCAAAAGATAATCTTGTTCTTGTACTGTTTTCATAAAACAGATTTACAACAGTTTTGCCTTGAAGATGAGGAGTCTTTTTATTAGGCTGACCTAATATAAGTTTCATCGTTCCGGCTGTTTCAAGTATGTTTTCTATTTCTTTCGCACTTATGTCTTTAAGTCCGAGTAAATCTTTCTTCATTATTAATTATCCCCCTTACCGCATATTGATACTTTTTCTAATTTATCATCGTTTATTACAACATCAATATATTCATCATGCGAAGTCGGAACGTCTTTTCCAATGTAGTCAGCACGGATAGGAAGTTCTCGGTTTCCTCTGTCTACAAGTACCGCAAGTTCGATTTTTTCCGGACGTCCCATGTCAAAAAGTTCTTCCATCGCCGCCCTTATAGTTCTGCCTGAATACAATACATCGTCAACTAAGATTATTTTCTTATCCTCTATTGAAAATGCAATGTCGTTTCCTGCAACTACCGGGTGCTTGCTGAGTCTTGTCAAATCATCTCTGTAAAACGTTATATCAAGACTTCCGAGTTCAAGTTTAATGCCCTCGATTTCTTCGATTTTCTTGATTATAAGCTTTGCAAGTGATACACCTTTCGTTTGAATACCTATTATGACAAGATTTTCAGTTCCTCGATTTCTCTCAACAATTTCATATGCAATTCGGCTGACCGCTCTTTTTGAGGTAGCCTCATCCATAAGCACTGTTTTTTCTTCGTAATTCGCCATAACCTTTCCTCCGTCTTGGCTGTACTGTATTATATTACGCCATATTTATTTATATTATTATATAACATAATTCACTTTTTGTCTATACAATGACAGACAAAACATTCAAAATAATTTACCTATGTTCTTTCTTGGGTAAGAAAAAAGCACGTTTAAAACGTGCTTTTATTTTTGTTTATCAGACAAGAATAGAAATCACATCATTTTGTGTCGGTCTTGTCGGAAGTATTATTCTTTTAATTTTATAAATTTTATCTTTTACTAAGATATTTTCACCGACTTTTAAAGTTTCACAACTTTTTACAAGTAGAATTTTTCCAAAAGATGTTTCATATTCTGCTATCAATTCCAACTCTTTCATAATCCTCACCATTTTACATTGCATATATATCAATATTTTGCCACAAATCCTTTATCGGTACTCCGTCTATCTTATGATTATCCAATAAATCCTGTGTATCACTATAATAATTCGGTTCTCCGTCAGGACATACACATATAAAAGGTTTGTTGTTTTGCCATGAAATATTATATCGTATTCCGTCTATAAAAAATTCTATATCTAATCCCATTTCGACAGCATCATAAAATTCTTGAAAATTTTCAAATTTAGCATAATCCATAATATATCAATCCTTTACCTAATATATTCTTTCCACTTATATGATTGTATTAATTAAACTCATGTAACAACTGTTCTATTAAACCGCAATCATACGCTTTTTCAACAAATACAAATGTTTCATCACACAGCTCGTCGAACAAAACAGAAAACGGAATATCCTTATATTCATAATCCGATATAGGTGTTTCAAATGTCATCGCCTTTTTTATGCACTTCACATCTTTACTGTTATCTAAATATGAAATCAATCCGTCATAAATTTTCATATTTTCATCTACAGATTCAATTCTTATCTGAACTCCTGATTCTATCTTTACAGTATAAGTTTTCATTTATCAATACCCCTATTGAAAATACGCTATGGCTTGTTTTTCTGTTATCCCCACTTACCCTTTCCGTATATTTTATCATAGTACTTGCATTGTTCTAAAAAATGTTGGTAACTATCTTGTGCCTCTTTGGGTGCATTTGGTTTTAAAACTTTTGCATAGTTTTCATTCCGTTCCCACCAATCAGGATTAGATGCCAAACGCAAATCTAATTTTTTCATTTTTCCGCCCTCTTAAATTTATTTTTCTCGTTGTTTCCTCTTTATTCAATTTATATTTATTTTAAATTTTTCTAATTCTTCTGATGTTAATTGTGTATATTTTATTTTCCTTGCTTTTAAATATTTTGCTAATTTTCCCAAGTCATATTCAGATGGTGGCAATATTTCTGAGGGACCTACTGCATATAGTCCGCAAAAACTTTCACAATCAGGGTCCGGTATCATATTATTCACTTTGCTCACCTGCTTTCGTAATTACGTTTTTTCCAACAATCCAATCACATTTTTATATAAATAAATTATAACAAAAACTCATTGACAATCCAGACTTTATTTGCTAGAATATAAACAAGAGAAATAACCAATGGTTATTTCTGTATAACGGTTTATTATAAACTTTAACCGTCTACTTGGCAGAGTAGGCGGTTTTTTTTATTTTTGATTTTTCTCTTGTTCTGCTTTTTTACGTTCTTCTTCCACCATTCTCATATACTCTCTGAATTTCTGTCCATGTGCTTCCACTCTTCTACACAAAGCTGTCAGCTCTTCTTTTGTCAACTTTCTTCTTGTACTGCCCGAGTTCTCATTCTGTAAGTCTTTTTCTTGATTTTTCATATTCTATCATCTCTTTCTTAAATTAATAAATTCATATATCAAGATTAATTTTCCATTTTAGGATTGACATCTGTAAATTTTTCACGTATACTATGTATAAAGCCGTTGTTGCGAAACAGGACTCTTGGCAATTGGAGCCTTGCCTTCTGGAGTAAGACAACGGCTTTTTTATTGAAATTAATATCACAAAATAATTTTATTATCTACATTCTGCCTCAAAAATTCTTGACATTCATTTTATTATAGAATATACTATCGATTAAGGATACAATATTTATACTACCTAATGGCGCCTTTGTTGTGCCGTTTCGTATAGATATTGTATCCTTTATTATTTAACTGAAATATATTCCGTAAGAAAAACGTGTACAACCTATTTAAAACAAAAACAAACCGCCAAACTTAGCGGTTTGTTTTCAAATTGGTGGAGGTGAGGAGAATCGAACTCCTGTCCGAAAACATATCCACCCAAGTTTCTCCGAGTGCAGGTTATGGTCAATATTCCCTTTGATACTACTCCACAACCAAAGTTATATCATCGGTAGTCCTTAAATCATGGAAAAGGTCAGGACATCCCTTTACTCACGTTCACCACTAAAATGATGCCTTGCCCTATGCCGTGGTACTCACAGGGGAGACAACGCCGCAATTAGGCAGCGTAAGCTAATTCTGTATCGTTAGCGTTTATATTTAAAAGTTTGAGCCGTTTTAAGTGGCACTCAACACTACTCGCTACTCGGGATTCAACATCCCCGTCGAAACCATTGCACCCCCATATTAATAACGGTTATAATTTTTTATCGACCGCTCAATATTACGTTTTGCGTCTTTCTTTGCAATATCTTCACGCTTATCATAAAGTTTTTTACCCTTTGCAACTGCCAAAGATACTTTAACCAAAGAACCTTTCAAATACACTGCAAGAGGGATTAAAGCATAACCGTCCTGCTGTATTTGGTTTGTAAGTTTCAATATTTCTTTCTTATGAAGAAGAAGTTTTCTGTCCCTAAGAGGGGCACGATTAAATATATTTCCCTGTTCAAAAGGACTTATATTCATCTGCTTTATAAATACTTCCCCGTTTTTGATTGACGCATACGCGTCGGTAAGATTAACCTTACCCAATCTTGCAGATTTAACTTCTGTTCCGGCTAATTCTATGCCGGCCTCTATTGTTTCCAAAATAAAATACTCGTGACGTGCTTTTTTATTCTGTGCAAGAGTTTTTGTATTTTCTTTTTTATCCGCCATAGAAATTCTCCTTTCGTCAAACTGCTTTGATATTATAACATATCCTAAAACAAATTGCAAACAAAATCATATATTAAGATTTTCTCTGATTATGCAAAATGTGCTTTTTTTCGCCGACTTTATATAATTTACTCTCATACGCATTATTTTCATCGTAAACAAGCTTCGGTACAGGTGACGGCTTACCGTTTTCATCAAGCGAAACCATCGTAAAAAATGCGGTCAGTGCAATCTGTTTATTACCTGTAATAAGGTCCTCCGACTCGACTGTCACAAAGACCTCCATTGACGAACGTCCCGCATATATGACCTGTGCCTTACACGTTACAAGCTCGCCCACAAGCACCGGCTTTTTAAAATTAAGCTCGTCAACTCGTGCGGTTACAACATTTGTGTGGGCGTGTTTCTGTGCCGCAACCCCTGCCGCACTGTCCATCATTTTCATAATTTCACCACCATGCACATTTCCCGCCGGATTAGCCTGCATTGGCAATACAAGCTGTGCAAGTATCGAATGTGAGTGTTTCATTGTTTGTGATTCCATTATGCCGCCTCCCTACTGCACATTTTTAATTATTTTTAGCATTTTCAAGCATTTGCTTTGCGTGACTTAAAGCAAGTTCCGTAACCTCGCCGCCGTCGATTATTCTCGCAAGTTCAAGTTCTCTGCCTTCTTCGTCAAGCTCTTTTAAAGTTGTAGACGCAAGCTCGCCGTCTGTATTCTTCTGTATCAAATAATGATTATCCGCCATTGCCGTAAGCTGCGGAAGGTGTGTAATACAAATAACCTGCTTGTTTTTTGCAATAACCGCAAGTTTTTTCGCAATACTCATTGCCGCCTTACCGGAAACACCGGTATCAATTTCATCGAATATCATTGTATCAACGCCGTCCGAATCAGCCAAAATCGACTTTATCGCAAGCATTACTCTTGACAATTCACCGCCCGACGCAATTTTCACAAGCGGTTTTAACGGCTCACCCGGATTTGTGCTGATTAAAAACTCAACCTTATCCATACCATTATCGTAAAATGTACCGTTATTCTCTATATTAACCTTAAATTTGGATTTTTCCATATTAAGCTCATGCAACGACTTTTCGATATTTTCTTCAAGAACTTTTGCGGCATTTTCACGTCTTTGCGTAAGAACATTGCCCTTTTCTTTAAGGTCTTTCGTTATGCTTTTAAGTTCTTCTTTTAGTTCGTTTGTTCTCTCATCACTTAGCTTTATATCATTAAGTTCGCTTTCGGCTTTTTTCAAATATTCAAGTATTTCTTCAATACTGTTTCCGTATTTGCGTTTCAATCTTGAAATCAAATCAAGTCGTTCTTCAATTTCGTTTAAAGTCTGCTCATCAAATTCAACCGTTTCACCGAACTCTTTTATTTCGTGTGCCGTATCTTCAAGCGAATACATAATTTCATTTAAAGTATCATAAATCGATTTAAGTTGAGGATTTAAGTCGCTTATCTGAGAAATCTCATTCACGGCAATGCTTATACCGTCATATGCGGATTGTATTTCATCACCCTCATACAAGTTCATATACGCCTCATTTACGGACTTTGTTATCTGCTCCGCATTAGTGTATATATCACGTTGTTCTCTTAAATCGTCCTCCTCGCCTTTTTCAAGCGACGCTTTTTTTATTTCCTTAACTTGATATTCAAGCAAGTCAATTCTCTGCATTTTTTCCTGCTCGTCCATTTCAAGTGAAGAAATCTTCTTTTCTATTTCACGTTTTTTTGATAATATATCCTTATACCGGTTTATATATTCCTCATTATCGGCATACGCGTCCAAAAACGTAATATGTCTTATCGGCGTCAAAAGTGCCTGATTATCGTGCTGACCGTGAATATTAATAAGTCTGTCCGATATTTCACGAAGTATGTTAAGCGTTACAACCATTCCGTTTATTCTCGCTGCGCTTTTTCCCTCTTTTGTAACTTGTCGTGTAATTATAACAGTTTCGTCCTCAACGTCAATATCGTTTTCTTCAAGAATATTTATAACACTTTTAGGTGCGTCAAAAACAGCTTGTACAACAGCCTTATCCGTACCGTATCTTACAAGCTCTTTATTTGCTCTGTCGCCCAAAATCATATTTATCGAATCTATTATAATAGACTTACCTGCACCGGTTTCACCTGTAAGCACACTTACACCGTCATGCAAATTTATGTCTAGTTTATCTATCACCGCTACATTTCTGACAGAAAGCTGGTTTAACATACTTTGTAATACTCCTTACTGAAATAATTGAATCAATTTTTCTGCAATTTCCGCTGCCTTTTCTTCATTTCTTGCAATTATGAGCAATGTATCATCACCGGCAATAGACCCCAAGAACTCGTTACGCATAGATGAATCAACAGACGCCGCAACAGCCGACGCCATTCCCGGATATGTTTTCACAACGATATTATTCATTGCATAATCAACACTTATTACCGTATCGGTAATCATATTTATACGTCTGTCAAGTTCCTCCGGAATATCCTTAGAAGATGAATAAACACTTCCACCGTCAGGCAACGGTATTTTTACAAGTCCAAGTTCCTTAATATCTCTTGATACAGTCGCTTGTGTAACATTATACCCGCACTTATTGAGTTCACCTATAAGTTGTTCGTGAGTCTTGATATTCTTCTCATGTATTATTCTGAGAATTTGACCCTGTCTTTTGTACTTCAACTCTTATCCTCCCTAATTACGATAACTTTTTAATTAATGTGTCGTAAAACGACTGTTCACCGATTTTTATTAGTTCAAAATCATATTCGGATTCGGTAATTATTACTTCGTCTGCATTTTTTATATATCCCTGAATGTCACCGTCCGCCGTAACAACCGCGTCCGCATTTCCGTATTCTCCGTCAAGCTTTATTCTTATATCCTTATTTGACGAAAGTACCGCACTTCTGACAGACAACATATGTGCACATATCGGAGTCGCAACATACAATCTCATACAAGGGTCTACCACCGGTCCGCCGGCTGATATTGAATAACCCGTAGAGCCTGTCGGTGTTGCGATTATAAGTCCGTCGGCGGTGTATCTGTTTACCGCTACACCGTCAGTCGAAAGTTCCATATAGATAAGTTTTTCGCCCGCCACTTTCGACACCACAACATCATTAAGTGCGTGAAACGAGAATTGAATTTTATTTTCTTTTCTTATTTCCGCTTTCATCATCATTCTTTTTTCGATAGTGAAATCATCCTGCAAAAACTTTGAAATAGCATCCTCCATATCGTCTATTTCAATCTCGGTCATAAAACCGATTTTACCGAGATTTATTCCCAATACGGGAATTTTTCTTTTTGCACATTCCGCAGCTCTCTGCAAAATAGTACCATCACCGCCGAGAACAATAAGATATTCCGCATTGTCAAGTATCTCGCTTTCGGCAACGTAATTAACATTCAATCCAAGAACGCTGTATGCCTCATCTATATAAATTTCAGCTTTTCCGTTTAAAAATTCAACAAGTCGTTTTGTGTTTACCAGACCTATATCCTTACTGTTATTAGGTATTACCGCTATTCTTTTCATAAACGTTTCACCTCACTACCCCTATTATACATATTATACACCATAAATTGTTTTTTTTCAATAGTTTTTATCGCATTGATTTATTGATTTATATTTGCATTTTTTTTCGTTCTATGGTAAAATTCCTTTAATAATTAAGTGATAAGGGGAATTTAAAATGTCAATTTCATTTCGCGGAGCAAAAAAATATAAAAAGCATAACGGATTTGATAAATCAGCCGAAATACATTCACCGCTCCCTGCACCTGTATACTTTTTTAATCTTGTTCAAAACACTGATGTTGCGTTAAGTCCGCTTGTCGAAGTCGGTGATACGGTTGAAATCGGTTCAAAAATCGCCGATCTTGAAAGCTATGACGCAATGCCGTTATACAGTTCCGTATCAGGTATTGTTACATCTGTAAGCGATACGTTTATATGCGTTGAAAATAATATGAAGTACACCGCAGTCCAAACTCAAAAAACGGATGATATTGATTCTCTTACCACGCGTGAAATGTTGTGGATTATTCGTGAGGCAGGTATTTGCGAAGTCAGAAACGGTATTCCGGCACACATACTTTTAGGTACTGAAAAAACCCCTGAATATATTATAGTACCTACATTTGACAGCGACCCGTATGTTTCCTCACCGCAGTTTGCCTCACTCGGAAACACCGAAAAAATCTTAAAAAGTCTTAACATTGTGATGAAAATTCTTAATACAAAAAAGGCAATTATAGCCGTTGAAAATAATACCAAAAAGATATTTTCCGATTTCAAACTAAATCTTAGATATAACGAAAATATTTCTCTCTGCTCGCTCAAAGCACGTTATCCGCAGAGCAGAGATGACATTCTTGTGAAAACACTTACAGGCAAGGATATTGACAAAATAAATACCGTCATACTGTCACCCGAAACACTTTGCAACATCTATGACGCACTTACACTTCAAAAGCCTGTTACGGAAAAAATTATAACGGTTTCAGGCGACGATATTCTTCCGCCGAATAATTACAAAGTGCCGATAGGCTTGCCTGTTTCGTCACTTCTTCACGACAGCGGATATACTTCTCCCGAAACGGTTATAGTCGGCGGTATCGTTGACGGTCGTCAAATCACCGACCTTGACGAGCCGATAACATCAAGTACAAATTCAATCATTGCATTTAACGACAGTTCAAATATTCCCAAATACAGAAAAGAACTTATCTGATCAGATAAGTTCTTTTTCTTTTAAAACTTTATAAAGCAATTCACATGAACATTCAACAAAATTCTGAATATCTTCTTTTTGTGTATATTCAAATTCTCTGTCCGTATTTGAACTGTAGCTTTCGTAATAATCAACAATAAACTTAACCTGTTTTGTAAGCTGATTATGCTCGTAATACGGCAGATAATCTTTTATTTCACCCGCATTTTTCAGTATATCAAAAGTCGGATGATATGTAAGACTTCTTAAATGCCATACGTCAATATCATTCCAATCCTTTTTTATAACCTTTAAAAATTCGGGGTTTTTCTTATATTCCTCCGCATATTTAACCCTTGTCGGCATATACATCGTAACCGACCACATTATATCCGTCAGCAAATGCACATAATACCCAAGGTAAAACCAATAATCGGCGTTTGATTTATCGTTTAGATATTCCTTTTGAAAATCATTATATCGGCAATCACGTTTCATACCGCTCGGTGACCAATGAGTTATTTTAGGCGGCGGTGTGAACTCACCAAAACTGTCCTTGACCCCGTATCCGCAGTCAGGCGCAACACTGCCTATAACAAACTCTCTATGATATTTTTTAGCTATCAGATTATCAATAAAACACCTTGCCACTCTTAAATGAACTCCCCAAGTTGCCAATATAATACACCTCCGATTACCACTGAGCTATTGCTATATTATACAAAAGTTTAACGCTGTTTTCTATGTCACTCACGCTTGCCATTTCAGACGGTGAATGTACATATCTTGTCGGTACGGAAATACCGCCCGTCTTAATTCCTGCTCTTGTAAGATGAATTGCACCTGCGTCTGTACCGCCGTCCGTCATAATTTCAAGCTGATACGGAATTTTGTTTTTCTTAGCAGTTTCAATCATCATTGTGCGAACATCGGCATCACACATAATCGAACGGTCCATAACCTTTATAGCCGTACCCTTACCGAGTTCAATCGCCATAATCGGTGCGGACGGTGTATCGCCCGTATCGGTAACGTCAACCGCTACCGCAATATCTGGATTGATTGCAAAAGCTGCCGTTTTCGCTCCGCGAAGTCCCACTTCCTCTTGAGTTGTAAACACGAAATACAAGTCGTTTTCACAATCTTTTATTTCACTCAAAGCCTGCATTAAAATCGCACAGCCGACTCTGTTGTCAAGAGCCTTTGAAACAACATTATCGCCACACTTCACAAATCCGCCGACAAATGACGCGGTATCACCGATTGAAACTATTTTTTCAGCCTCTTTCTTATCTGCCGCACCCAAATCAACGTATAATTTGCTTATAGCCGGTTTATCTTTAAAACTTTCTTCCTCTGCACCGATTACGCCCTCAACGCCGTTTGCAAAACGCACACGAAGATTTACAAGATTTCTCAAATTAAGTCCGCCGACTGACGAAAAACGCACAAAGCCTTTATCGTCAATATCGGTTACAATTATACCAATCTCGTCCATATGTGCCGCGAACATAATCTTTTTACCACTGCCTTTTTTATGAGCGATAAGATTGCCCATTGCGTCAACCGAAAGTTCGTCACAATACTTTTTTACATTATCGGAAATAAACTTTCTGATTTCATTTTCCGAGCCCGAAACACTGTTTATTTGTGTTGCTTTTTCCAATACATTTAAAATATCCATTATATCATTTCTCCGATTTTATTTAAAAATAATCTGATATACTCCGTCATACTGTTAATATCATCAAGTGACATTACGGAAACAGGCGAATGAGAATATCTGCAGGGAACAGACGAACTCAGGCATATCGCACCGTCCGCTCCGCTCTGCATTGCACCGCCGTCACTTGTCTGTGGCATTAAAACCTGAGGCTGTACCTTTATTTTCGCCTTTTTAGCGGCTTTAATCATTTTTTCGGTTATTTCTTTATCCGCAATTATTGTTCTGTCTTCAAAATTAACAACCGCGCCGTCACCGAGTTTTACACCCGCATTACTTTCACAACCGTACATATCGGCTGTTTCGGCAGATGAAACCGACAATATAACATCGGCATTTATTCTGTGCGATACGATTTTCGCGCCTCTTGCACCGACTTCACGCTGTACCAAAAAGCACATATATGTGTCGTATTTATATTCTTTCTCAATTGCATCTATAAGCGAAGTACAAATACCGCTCCTGTCAAGTGCTTTGCCTTTGACGTTACTGCCAATCTGCATAAATTCAGTGTCAAAAGTTACATAATCGCCAAGTTTAACGTACTTTTCCGCGTCCTCTTTATCCTTTGCGCCGATGTCAATAAACAGCTTTGAAACTGCCACAACATTTTCACGTTCGGACTTTGTCTGCAAGTGTATTGCTTTCATACCGATAACGCCCTTGATTTTATCAGCACCGATTACAACCTTTTTTGAAATAATTTTTCGCGGGTCAATATTGCCTACCGCTTTAAATTTCAAATAACCCTTTTCTGTTACTCCGCTTATGATAAAACCGGGTTCGTCCATATTAACCGCAACCGCGATTTTTTTACCGCTGTCACTGCCTTTTTTATATGCAATAACATTACCCATTGTATCAACGGTAATATCGTCAACATTATCTTTAATTTCCGCAATTATCAAATTTCGTATATCGTTTTCATTTCCACTTACGGCATTTATTTCAGACATTTTTTTCAGAAGTTCAGCCATTGCAATTCTCCCCTCTGTTCTTTTATAAATTCAGTCAGCAGATTAACTGTCGCTTTAACATCTGAAACCGCCAAAGTTTCAACTGATGTGTGCATATATTTAAGCGGTATTGATATAAGTGCCGTCGGCACACCGTCACACGCAACTTGTATCTCCCAAGCGTCCGTACCTGTATTGCCGCCGTCAACGTCCGTGCTTACCTTTATTCCGTGACGTTTTGATACCGCAAAAAGTTCATCGGTAAGTTTTGGGTGGAGATTAGGACCTACCGAAAGAACAGTACCCGTTCCGACTTCAAACGCATTATCCGAATTGTCAGGCGTTATACCATGACACACGTCAATCGCAACCGCCATATCCGGATTAATGCCGTATGCAGTGGTTTTACCGCCTCTGCAGCCGACTTCCTCCTGCACTGCCGCAACGGCGTACACATCAATGTCAATATCCAAATCTTTGATATTTTTCATAACACGCATTATAGCCGCAACGCTTGCTCTGTCGTCAAGCGATTTACCGCTGAATTGCTTTTTGCCGAGTCTGCCGACAGACTGTGCAAGAGTTATACTGTCACCGACTGCTACAAGTTCTTTAACTTTTTCGGCACTCAAGCCTGTATCAACCGCCAATTCTTTTAATTTGGCTGTCTTTCCTTGCTCCAGTAAGTAATTCGGCTTTATGCCTATTACTCCCCACAAATCTTCTTTGCCGTGTACAGTCACTTCGGTTGACGGAAGTGTTCTTTCGTCAACACCGCCGACATTCGCGAATGTCAAATATCCCTCATCCGTAATTGATGTGACAATCAATCCTATTTCGTCGCAATGTGCCTCAATCATCAATTTAGGTGCGTTAGGTTTATTACTGCGTTTTACCGCAATCACACTGCCTAAAGAATCGATTTTTACATCATCACAATACTTTTTAAACATATCAGCAATTTGGTCTGTCAAACGATATTCAAATCCCGATATACCACGCATATCACTTAATTTTCTTATAAGTTTTCTCATATTAATTCAACTCATTTACTATTTTCTTGAATAGATTTCCTCTTTCTTCAAAGTTTCTGAACATATCAAAACTTGTACTTGCCGGTGACAGAAGAACAACGTCACCGTCATGTGCCTTACTTCTTGCTGTATTAACTGCATCCTCATAAGACGTTGCACGAATTACCTCTATATCTTTACCGTTTCCGGTCTTATTTATTTCAGCGTCAAGCGCCTCTTGAATTTTATCCGATGTTGCACCGATTAATATAAGCACCTTAACGTGTTCGGCAAGTGCAGGTCCTATTTCGTCATAAGGAATGCCCTTATCCTTACCGCCGGCTATCATTATAACCTTATTAGGAAATACTCTTAGAGTGTTTATCGTTCTGTTAGGGCTTGAATCTATTGAGCTGTTATAATACTTAACTCCGTCAAGTGTTCTTACAAGCTCAATTCTGTGTTCCACACCGCCGAAAGTTTTTGCAACGTTTACTATAACTTCCTTGCTCACCAAACCGCTTACTGCGGCAATAGCAGCCATATAATTTTCGACATTGTGCATACCCGGTATTTTAATGTCCTTGATATTAAGTATTTCTACTATACCTCTTTTTATAATATTTCCGTCAAGATATACATCAGCCATACCGTTTCTTGAGAAATACTTAACCGCACCGTTTGCACTCTTGCCTATATCTGCCGTAACTTGATTATCTGCATTTACGATAAGCGTATCGCCTTCATTCTGATAAAGCATTATATTTTTCTTTGCGTCGATATATTCCTTGTAATCTTTGTGCATATCAAGGTGGTTCGGACTTATGTTTGTGATAACCGCAATTTCAGGTGATTTTCTCATTGTATGAAGTTGGAATGAAGAAAGTTCAAGAATTACCCAGTCGTTTTCTTTCATTTTCTCGGTATCAGTCAAAAGCGGATTTCCGATATTTCCGCCGAGCCATGTTTTATAGCCTGCATCAGTCATCATTTTATGGATAAGCGTCGTTGTTGTTGTCTTACCGTCACTGCCTGTAACGGCAATTATATGTGACGGACACACTTCAAAAAACACTTCCATTTCACTGGTTACGATACTTCCGTTTTCCTTAGCTTTTAAAAGTTCAGGTACGTCATATCTCATTCCCGGAGTTTTAAATATCATATCGCCCGAAAGATTGTTAAGATAACCATCACCAAGATTGAACTTTACGCCCAACTTCTCAAGTTCGGTATAATTCTCCCCCAAATCTTCTGCACTTCTTCTGTCACAAGCCGTTACATTCGCACCGAGTGACACAAGATATTTTATAAGCGGCAAATTTGATATGCCGATTCCGATTACAGTTATATTCTTTCCGGCAACATTATACTTGAATTCATCTAATTTGTTCATACTAAATTATTCCTCCGAAATTCTTATTTTATCATATTACTCCGAATTTTCTGACTAAACTTAACTGCATATATCAGAAAATATACCAATTATTTTTTCTATTGTATCACAAATGCGTTCAAAAATCAAGGAAATGGGATATTAAAGTAAAACCAAGCATAAAAAAAGGATATTGCATTGCAATACCCTTTTAATATTCTGAATTATTCAGCGTCGTCAGCCTCAACTTCGATTGCCTCTTCAACTTCTACCTCAGGGTCTGTTGAATAAACAAGTGTTTCAGCATTATGGTCTTCTACAGGAGCTTCTTCTTCCTTAACTTCTTCTTCCTTTTCAGGTGTAGGAATTAGAGCACGGATTGAAAGACTGATCTTCTTTTCGTCCCAGTTAAGATCTGTAACCTTAGCCTCAACTTCTTCACCGATTGTAAGAACATCTTCCGGCTTGCCGATTCTTCTGTCAGCAATTTGAGAAATGTGGATAAGACCGTCTACGTTAGGCATAATTTCAGCGAATGCGCCGAATGGCATCATACGAACTATTTTACACTTAACAACGTCACCTACATTAATCTTTGATTGAGCGATTGTCCAAGGATTGTCCTCAATCTTCTTAAATCCAAGAGAAATCTTCTTTGTTTCTCTGTTAAGGTCCTTAATGTAAACATCAAGAACGTCACCCTCTTTAACAACTTCTGAAGGGTGCTTGATTTTATTCCATGAAAGTTCACTGATGTGAACAAGACCGTCAACACCGCCGATGTCAACGAATGCACCGAATGATGTCAGTGACTTAACAGTACCTTGATACTTCTTGCCAACTTCAGCCTCTGCCCAGAACTTTTCTTCTTTTTCTTTTCTTGCAGCCTCAAGAATAACTCTGACTGAACCGATAACACGTCTTCTTCTTTCGTCGATTTCGATTATCTTATAGTTTACAGTTGTTCCTACAAGGCTTTGAAGGTCCTGTACAAATCTTCCGGATGCCTGACGTGCAGGGATAAATACCTGAGAACCGTCTGTAAGTGCAATAACACCGCCCTTAACAGCCTTTATAATCTTTCCTTCCAAAGTCTCGCCTGATTCATAAGCTTCTTTGATTTTGTTCCAGCTTTCCATAGCTACCAATTTCTTTCTTGATAGAACTACTTTACCCTCAGCATCGTTTACGCCTACAACGTAAACCTTGATTGTATCGCCTTCTTTTACTACATCAGACGGCTTAAGTGCAGGGTCATCAGTAAGCTGATCAGCTGCTAATTGTCCGTTATACTTAAAGCCACCCAAATCAACGATGACCTCATTATTGCGAACTTCTACAACTGTTCCCTCTACAATGTCCCCGTTATTAAGAGTTTTACTTTCATACTGTGCAAACAGTTCTGCAAAGTTCTCCTCATTTTTTAAATTTTCACTCATAGCCTTTACTACCTCCTCGATAATACTGCCGGGTGTAGACGCTCCTGCAGTAATACCTATTTTATTATATGTTTTTTCTTGAGGTAAATCCTCAAAAGTTTCGATGTGATAGGTGTGTTTACAGTTTCGCTTTGATATTTCAAACAGCTTTCTTGTATTTGAGCTTTCCTTTCCCCCGATTACAATCATCATGTCCGAATTTCTCGAAAGTTCGTCTGCCTCTTTTTGCCTATCCTTCGTCGCACTACATATTGTATCAAAAACTAGGGTACTTTTGCAAGTTTTTTTTACATTTTGTACGATTTCACCAAAAAAATCTCTATTAATTGTGGTTTGTGCTACAATACATATGTCTTTTGAGGCTAAATTACCGTCAATTTCACTTTTCACGTCGTTAATTATGACAGCTTTGTTATCGCACCAGCCATTTATTCCAATAACTTCCGGATGGTTTTTATCGCCGACAATAATAATTTGATACCCCTCTTTGTGATGTTTCGATACAATTTTATGTATCTTTGCCACAAAAGGACAGGTAAGGTCAATATACTCACGACCGTTCATTTTGTCATAAACAGCTTTCGGCACTCCGTGTGCCCTTATAACAACCGTATGGTCACTCGGAATATCCTCTATACTGTCATACGCATACACGCCCTTGCTCGCCAAATCTTCGATTACCTGCCTATTATGAATAAGCGGACCGAGCGTTGCGATTTTTTTTCCGTTTTCGATTTCTTTATAAACATCGTCCACCGCTCTTTTTACACCGTAGCAGAATCCTGCCGTTTTTGCAACATTAATCATTTTTGTTCTCCGATTTTCTTAATATCTGTATTGTCAAACGAATAAATTGTCTGCATAACTTCATCGGCAAGCGTCTGCAAAGTTTCGTTATCAGGCTTTTTGCCATAATATTCTTCAAACGTAATAGGTTTACCGAATGTTACTGTGACCTTGTGAAAAGGCTTGTATTCACCGCTTATGCAAAGCGGAATGACAGGCACTTTGGCATACACGGCAATCATCGAAACACCCAATTTAGCCTTTACTCTCTTGCCGTTTTTTATTCTGTGACCTTCAGGAAAAATAAGCATTGCGTCATTATTTTTTAATATTGAAAACGCACCTTTTATAGCACCTATATCGCCTCTGCCGCGCTGTATCGGAAACGCACCGAGTTTTTTTATAAGTCCGCCGAAAAGCTTATTTTTAAACAAGTCGGCTTTTGCCATAAATCTTAGCGGACGCGGACAATATGCCCCTGCAAAAATCGGATCCCAATTACTTTTATGGTTTACGGCAAGTATCATACCGCCGTCTTTCGGAACATTTTCCTTGCCCACTACTTTTACTCTGAAAATACAGTGTGTAACGCCTTTTGCTAAACCGCTTAAAAATTTATATAGCATATTTCAGCCCTCCGTTTTTTCAAGAATTAAGTCTTTTACAAGCTTAACCGCACCGTCAAAATCATATTCTGTCGTATCAATCAATGTTGCGTCATCAGCTTTTTTCAAAGGTGCAACGGCTCTTTGAGAATCGTTCTTGTCACGATATTCCATATCGGCTTTAATTTTCTCAAAATCACATTCAATGCCTTTTTCGCAAAGTTCGTCATATCTTCTTTTCGCTCTTGATTCAGCCGACGCGGTAAGAAAAATCTTAACGTCCGCATTCGGAAGTACATATGAGCATATGTCACGGCCGTCCATTATAACATTTGCACTTTCAGCCATTTTTCTTTGAAGTTCAACAAGTTTTTTTCTGACTTCGGGAATTACCGCAACATTCGACGCACCTACAGAAACGTCTTCTTCTCTGATACGCTTTGAAACATTCTCGCCTAATAAATAAATCTGCTGTCCGTCATCTGTATATTTTATGTCGATTTCCACTTCGTTAAGATGGCTTACCAGTTTTTCTGTTTCATTTTTCGCGTCTATTCCGTTGTTAATAGCAAAAAGTGCAACCGCACGATACATTGCACCCGTATCTATGTATGTATAGCCAAGACTTTTGGCAACAGCCTTTGAAACGGAGCTTTTACCCGCTCCTGCCGGTCCGTCCACCGCAACTGAAATATATTTCATTTTATTCTCCTTTAGATTTATTTTACCAAATCGGGACGCAACACCGTTGCACCCCTTAAATATGCGTGTACCATATCTTTATTTTGTTTATCGGAATTTATGTGCATTAAAATTCTTATACACTTCTTTAATGAGCCGTCAATTTCCGGCTCACTCATATCAAGCAACGGTACATCAACTATCCCCATTTTTCTTGCCGCAACAGCCGGAAAAACTTTGTCAAGATCGGGTGTTATCGTAAAAATAACAGACACCATATCTTCTGTTTTTATATTGTTTTCCGAAATTATAGTTTAAAGCATTTCCTTTGTCGCCTCTATAATTTCTTCTCTGTCATTATTTTCAACCGTTGTTGCTCCTCTTATTGCTCTTACCATACTACCATTCTCCTTTGATTATACCACTCTGTGTCCCATACCGATTGCGACATCGTTAAGATTCAATAAACCGATAGCAAAAAATACGCATACACCGATATGTGAACCGTGTCTTGCAATACCGATTTTACCGCCGAGATTAAGTCCGACGCACTTATCGACAATCTGCTGAATTGCCTCATGTGCCGCACCGGCAACCGCACCTTCTTCCGCATGGGTTGAAGATATAACATTTTCACGTTTTGCCGCAACAACCGCTCTTTCAAGCACTTTCGGTACCGCACTGCCGAAATCACTGCCGAAATCGACTGCAACGGAAAGAATACCGTTTTCCTTATTTTTTGCTTTCATCTCTATTTCTTCTTCTCTTGAATCTGTAAGCGCAATTTGTATAGCCGCCTTACAAACCTCTCTGCTGCCAACTTCCATATCCACAACTGTTCCTTTCTATGCTATTCGGCTGCATTCATACCTGCAAGATAGCCTGTCGAAAATGCCGCCTGCAAATTATATCCGCCTGTATAACCGTCTATGTCAATCACTTCACCGGCAAAATACAAACCGCTCACAAGTTTTGATTCCATTGTGGACGGATTTATTTCGCTTACCTTAACCCCGCCGGCTGTTACGATAGCCTCCTCGACAGGCCGTACGCCGACTGCGGTAAGTGTAAAGTGTTTTAAAACGTGAACAAGCCCGTTTCTTTCTTCTCTCGTAATTTCATTTACCGCCTTATGCGCCTCTATTCCCGAAAGTGATATTACAATCGGTATAAGTGCTTTCGGGAGCAAATCGTCAAGACTGTTTACAAGGTGCTTTTTACTGTACTTTTCAAAATCTCTGAGCACTCTTGCGTTAAGCTGTTCATCGGTCAAAGCCGGTTTTAAATCTATCTCTATTTTATATTTTTCCTTACCGATATTTTTCAGATATGCCGACATTGAAAGCACCACCGGTCCGGAAATTCCGAAATGTGTAAAAAGCATTTCTCCGAAATCGGAATACACCTTTTGGTTTTTCTGATTAAATGCCGTTATTTTAATGTTTCTCAGCGACAAGCCCATTATATCCTTAACGAACTTTTCTTCCGTTAAAACAGGTATAAGCGACGCTTTAGGCTCGATAATTGTATGTCCCGCTTGTTTTGCGAATTTGTATCCGTCGCCCGTAGAACCTGTTCTCGGATACGATTTACCGCCGGTACATATTATCACTCTGTCCGCCGTAATTGACGTTTTAGACGTCTTTACGCCCTTTACGGCACCGTCACTGATTATAAGTGACTTTACCGTATCATGTACAAGCGACACATTCGGCTTGAAAGCGTACTTTTTAAGAGCCTTTACAACGTCCTGCGACTTATCGCTTACAGGAAATACCCTGCCGCCTCTTTCAACTTTTGTTTTAACGCCGTTTTCTTCAATAATTCGTATTATATCGTCATTTGTAAACGTATATAGTGCCGAATACAAAAACTTCGCATTTCTCGGATATTGACCTATCATATCCTCAATATCGGCTGAATTTGTTATATTACACCTTCCCTTGCCTGTTATGAGAAGTTTTTTGCCGATTATATCGTTCTTTTCGATTATTACCACTTCATCAGCAGTTTCGGCGGCTTTTCCTGCCGCCAAAAGCCCTGCCGCACCGGCACCGATTACTACTATTTTCATTCCGTCACACTCCAAGTTTCAATATTTCTGAACATTCTGTCAACAGACGGCAGAATTTCGCTTTTAATTTTTGAGCCTGACATTACATTGCCTTTTCTGAAAAACAATACAGTAAACGGCATATCATTCACTATTATGTCACCATACTGACGGAACAAAGCCTTTTGCTGTTCTTCGTCATTCGTCATTCCAAGCTGACCGATAAGCATATCAAGGTCGGAATTTGCATACGAGAAATAATTATCGGTCGACGATACAAGCGGAGTCAAGTCATTATTTGCACTGACTTCTATCTCACCTATCATTATATCATAATTTTTCGCATTAATTCTTGCAATATATTCATCATACGGAAGTGCAGTAACTGTTGTCGGAATACCGAATCTTGTATAACTGTCTGCCACTTCGTTTGCTATATTAACCTTTTCCGCACTGTCACTGTTTGTCAAAATTTCAAATTGCAAAACCTGTTTTTGCGCACCGACATGGCGTACATATTTTCCGTCATTGTCCAAACCCCATTTATCATTGCCCAAATGCTGTGTTGTCAAAATTTCATCAGGCTTAAATTTTGTACTTGTGTCATAATAGAAAATTGATGACGGATTAATCGGAATATTGCTTGCCTTACCGCGCGAATATATCGTTGAATTTACAATACTGTCCTTATCAACAATATTCGACAGACCCTGTCTTGTTTCAACGCCCGAAAGCAACGGATTTGCCGTATTATACCCGATAAAAGTCATTTGATTTGTTATATACTCATTATTTCTTGCACTGCCTCTCGGTGTATACTCCGAAAGGTCTACCGTTCTGCCTGTCATAAGGTCAATTTCGCTTGCTTCAAACATTGATTCATACTTCTGCAAGTCGGGTACGGTATAAGCATAAAGGCTGTCGATTTTTGCTCTGCCGTTGTGATAATTGTCAAATGCCGAAAACAACAGCTTGCCTGTGCTTAACTGTGAATTATACTTATAAGGACCTGTTCCCATCGGTATATAATTCGCATTGCCTTTCATATCACTTTGATATTTCACTATCGGAAATGTCAAAAGTGACACAAAATTCGGCACTGCGTAATTCAATACAATCTGAAACGTATAATCGCCAGTTGCCATATAATCCGCCATATTTGCAAACACAGATGTGTAATTAGTAACACTGGAACGTATTTGCTTAAATGTATAGCTTACATCATACGCGTTGAAATTTGAGCCGTCCTGCCATTGTATGTTGTTTTTAAGCGTAATATCAATCGTTCTGCCGTCGGGAGATACAGTATAGCTTTCAGCCAAAATCGGTACTGCCTGCAATTTTTCGTTAAGTTCAAAAAGCGGTTCATACACAAATTCCATACACTCTTTAACCGTTTCCGATTTTGTCAAAAGCGGATTAAAAGTATCAAAATCAAGCAATCCCACGCTTATGCTGTTTGATACTTCCGTCTTATTTTCATCTGCAACCTTTTCGTCATCAACAGTTTCCTGTGATATTCTCTCTTTAATTCTTTCAACGGTATCGCACCCTGTTACAGAAAAAACTGTACACACGGCAAGCAACACCGCCACTAAACCCTTTATCCTTCTCATCTCATTCTCCAAATCTATATTAACTCAATAAATGCACCGAGATTTCCTCTTTTTCCGTTCGTCTTTCTGTGCGAAAATAATAAATCACTGTTACAGTAAGTGCATATTCCGCAATTATCAATATTTTCTTTCAATATACCGCTTTCAATAAATTGTTTTTCGATTGTTTTCTGCATATTGACGTGATACTTTTCACCGTATTTCACTGCGGTATCTTCACCGAATTCCTTTATAAATATTTCGGCAACTTCGTCACCTACTTCAAAATGACATTCCTGTATTGACGGACCGATAGCGGTTAAAATATCTTCCGCACGACTTCCGTAATCTCTTTTCATTTTTTCGATTGTTTTCTGACCTATTCGCTTTACCGTACCTTTCCAACCCGAATGTGCCAATGCGGCTACTCCGAGCTTTTTGTCAAGAAAAAACAACGGTACGCAGTCGGCAAACAGCGTAACCATAGGAATACCTTTCTTATCCGTAATAAGCGCGTCAACGCTCTCAAACTTGTTTTCACGCACAATACCGTTTCCGAAATCGTCCTCTGTCACGGTATGAATAACATCTTCGTGAACTTGTTTTGAAAGCACAAGTTTATTATAGTCCATACCAAGCGTATCAGCCATTATTTCAAAGTTTTTAAGCACATTTTCGCGTGTATCATCACAGTGAAAGCGAAAATTCATACTGCTGTAACAGCCGTCGCTGACGCCACCCTCACGCGTGGAAAAACCGTGTTTTACAAGTCCTGTTTTCTCAAATGATGTAATTGTGTAATACGAAACACCGTTTTTTCTGTTAAGCTTAAACATCGCTATTCCTCCGAAAATAATCATATACGCTTTGTGCCGATTTACTGTCCATTTCTTTGACGTTTAACAATTCGTCCAAAGTCGCCTCTTTTATTTTATCAATAGTTTTGAAAGTAGTCAATAGGGCTTTTCGCCTTTTTTCACCAATTCCGTTTATTTTATCAAGCTCGGAATTGATTTTACCTCTCAATTTTCTGTGATATGATATTGCGGTATCGTGAACTTCGTCTTGAATGTGAGTTATAAGTTTAAATACAGGACTTGTTGCACTGAGTTCGATTTCACCGTTTTTTGAAACAAGACCTCTTGTTCTGTGCTTGTCATTCTTCACCATACCAAATGTTTCAATATCGACTTCAATCATATCCAGAAGTTCTGTTATCACGTTTAAATGCCCTTTACCGCCGTCAAGCAGTATAAGGTCAGGCAAAGGCAAAAACTTTGCGTTTCGTTTCAAAAGCGTACCCTTTTCAACCTGTTCTTCCTCCTCAAGCGCGTGTCTGAAACGTCTGTATATGACCTCACGCATAGCCGCGTAATCGTCCGCACCCTCAAACGATTTTATCTTGAATATTCTGTATTTACGTTTCGCAGGCTTACCGTTTTCAAATACAACCATTGCACCGACATTATCCGTACCCTGAATATTTGAAATATCGTATGCCTCAATTCTGTAAGGACGTTTTTCAAGTCTTAGCTGTTCCTGCATCATATCAAGAACAGTATTCTTTTCACGTTCTTTCATCACCTTAATTTTATAATTACCAAGTGCAATATCGGCATTTTTACGCACCATTTCAACCAAATGAAGTTTTTCGCCGCGTTTTGGCATTGCAATAGTAACTTTGCGTTTTCTTATACCGCTGAGCCACTTCATTATCGCTTCACTGTCGTCAACTTCGTATTCGGTCAAGATTTCTTCGGGTATAAATTCACTGTTTTGATAAAACTGCTTTACAAAATCGGTAAGTATTTCTTCATTTGTACTGTGCTGTGTGTTGTCAATTTTATAGCTTTCTCTGCCGATAACTTTACCGTTTCTGATAAAGAATACCTCACAAAATGCAACGCTTTCTTCCCTTGCAAGTGCAATGACGTCTTTATCGTTCTGTTTATCGGTATTTATAATCTTCTGATGTTCTTCTATATCCTTTACGGCTTGAATTTTATCCCTTAAATCAGCCGCTTTCTCGTACTCCATATTCTGTGAAGCCTTCATCATTTGCTCTGTCAGTTCTGCTATAAGCTCCTTGTGGTTGCCGTCAAGGAAACGGCAAATATTAAAAAACACCTGTCTGTATTCCTCTTTTGAAACCTTTCCCGTACACGGTGCAAAGCAGTTATTGATGTGATAATTAAGACACGGTCTGCCTTTTCTTATATCGTCCGGAAATTTTCTGTGACAGGTCGGCGGTTTAAAAAGTTTCTGCACAAGCTCAAGAGTATTTTTTATTGTTATTCCCGACACATACGGTCCGTAATATTTCGCACCGTCCTTTAAAAGTCTGCGGACTTTCAAAACCTTTGGATACGGTTCGTTTATCGTGACTTTTATATACGGATAATGCTTGTCGTCCTTTAAAAGTATATTATACTTCGGTCTGTGCTTTTTTATAAGATTACATTCAAGCGCAAGCGCCTCTGTTTCGGAGTCTGTGACAATATATTCAAAATATGCCACGTTCGACACCATTGCAAGAACTTTAGGTGTGTGGTTTGAATTTTTCTGAAAATACTGTCTGACACGGTTTTTAAGTATCTTCGCCTTACCGACATATATTATTTTATCGTCCTTGTCGTGCATTATATACACACCCGGATCTTCGGGTAAATTCTTTAACTCCTGTTCCAAATCAAACATACTGCCACCTCCTTACACCAAAAATAACTCTACATAATAATGCAGAGTTATTTTCTTAAATATTATTTAAAATTATTCAGAGAAATTAGATTCAATCAATTCAACCAAAGTCTTAACTGCCTCTTCTTCATCACTACCGTCAGCAATGATTGATATTGATGTACCCTTAACGATACCCAATGAAAGAACTCCCAAAAGACTCTTTGCGTTTACACGTCTTTCGTCTTTCTCAACCCATATGCTTGACTTAAATTCATTTGCTCTTTGAATGAAAAATGTTGCAGGTCTTGCATGCAAGCCTACCGAATTTTGAACTGCCACTTCACTTGAAACCATGAATTGTGCCCCCTGTCTTAAATTTTAATCACATATTTTACCGATATAAATATTATAATTAGCATACTAAAAAATTTGTCCCACGTCAATCCTTTTTATCGTTTTGTAACAATTTTTAGTTATTATTTACTTATCTTTTTATTATTCGGATAATATTTTTGTGAAATAATACACGCTTATTCTTCAGTTGTTTCGGTTGTTTCCGTTTCCGTCGGCTGTTCGCCGTCAGTATTATCACTGTTGTCAGCCTCACTCGGCAAGTATCCGCTGTTATTTTTCAACAATTCTCTAACCTGTCTGTCGATTTCAGCAGTAAATTCTTTGTTCTCAACCATATATTTTCTTACATTGTCACGGCCTTGACCGATTTTTTCACCGTTATAGCTGAACCAAGCACCCGACTTCTTGATAATATTGTTTTCAACTGCAAAGTCAAGAATATTACCTTCTTTTGAAATACCCTCGCCGTACAAAATATCAAATTCGGCAGTTTTAAACGGCGGTGCAACCTTGTTTTTAACAACTTTAACCTTTGTCTTGTTACCGATAAGTTCCGTACCGTTCTTTATAACCTCGCCGCGTCTTACGTCCAATCTTACAGATGAGAAGAACTTTAGTGCACGACCGCCCGGAGTTGTTTCGGGATTACCGTACATAACACCAACTTTTTCTCTTAGCTGATTGATAAAGATTACGACCGTACCCGATTTTGAGATAACGGCAGTAAGTTTTCTTAGAGCCTGTGACATAAGTCTTGCCAACAAGCCGACATGGCTGTCACCCATTTCACCGTCAATTTCCGCTTTCGGAACAAGTGCGGCAACAGAGTCGACAACGATTACGTCAAGCGCACCGCTTCGTACAAGTGCCTCGGCAATATCCAAAGCCTGTTCACCCGTATCCGGTTGTGCAACGATTAAATTGTCTATATCAACGCCCAATTTTTTTGCATATACAGGGTCTAAAGCGTGTTCCGCGTCAATAAATGCAGCCTCACCGCCCATTTTCTGTGCCTCTGCCACAACGTGAAGTGCAACGGTTGTCTTACCTGAAGATTCAGGGCCGTATATTTCTATAACTCTGCCTCTCGGAAGTCCGCCTACTCCAAGCGCCATATCAAGCGTCAATGAGCCTGTCGGAATAACTTCAACGTCAACCGAATTTGCGTCGCCGAGTTTCATAATACTTCCTGTACCGTATTCCTTTTCTATAACACTGAATACAGATTCAAGAGCCTTTTTCTTTTCCTCTGCGTCAGTCATTTTTACAACTTTAGGTTTACTCTTATCCTTTTCTTTTGCCATTTATTTTCTCCTTTAAAGTATCACTTATATTTTATACGTCAATTATATTACATAAACACTCTTTTTTCAAGCAGTTTTTAACTCAATGCCGAGCAAAGTACGATTTATTGTACTTTAGTGATATTTTCAATACGGTTTGCGATATTTTCAAACGTAATTTTGCAAGTACTCTCACGAACTTCTTCGCGTGAACCGTTTAAATGAAGTTCTTTCACTTCCGTTTCACCCATAACGCATATGCCGACATATACAAGTCCTACCGGCTTTTCTTTTGTTCCGCCTGTCGGACCTGCTATACCCGTTATGCCGACAGTAACGTCCGCACCTGTGTTTTTTCTGAGTCCCTCTGCCATTTCAAAAGCGGTTTCATAACTCACTGCGCCGTGTTTTTCCAATGTTTCGCCCTTTACACCGAGATATTTCATCTTCGCCGAATTTGCATAAGTCACAAAGCTTTCATTCAAAACCTCCGACGCACCCGAAACATTTGTTATAAGTGCCGCAAAAAGTCCGCCTGTACAGCTTTCAGCCGCCGAAACAGTCATTTTTCTTTCCGCAAGCATTTTTACAACTTTTTCGTTTAAACCGTTTACTTCCGCTTTCATATCAATCACCCAAGCCTTATTATTTAGGATATACTTCTATCTTTTCAACGCCTGCCAAAGCAGCTTCGATAAGTGTTTCAACGTCAAGTCTGTTTTCAGACTTTTCAATATTTGCACGTTTCGGATTTGTTGTAGGGTGCTTTGGTGTAAACACCGTACAGCAATCCTCATACGGTAAAATTGATGTTTCAAATGTACCGATTTCGTGTGCTCTGTCAACTATTTCAATCTTATCCATACCGATAAGCGGCTGCAATACCGGCATATCAACAGCCGAATTTGTAACGTCAAGTGCCGCAAGAGTTTGACTTGCAACCTGTCCGACGCTCTCGCCTGTTACAAGTGCCAATGATTTATGCTTACGCGCCAATCTTTCCGCAATACGCATCATAAATCTACGCATAACAAGCGTCAAATGCTCCTCAGGGCATTTTTCTGCAATCTGCAGCTGTATTTCCGTAAACGGCACGATATACAAATTGATTTTTGACGTATATTGTGCGATTATGCTTGCAAGTTCAATAACCTTTTCTTTTGCTCTCTCACTTGTGTATGGGAATGAGAAAAAGTTTACCGCATCAATTTCAACACCGCGTTTTGAAATCATATGACCTGCAACAGGGCTGTCAATACCGCCTGACAAAAGCAATGTTGCCTTTGAGCCTGTGCCTATCGGCATACCGCCCTGTCCCTGCACTTTATTTTCATCTGCATAAACGTATGCACCGAAATCTCTGACTTCGACTTTAACCGTAACTTCGGGATTATGAACATCAACGACTATATTCGGATATTCATCGTCAAGATAACCGCCGACTTCCATACAAATTTGAGGTGAGTTAAGCGGGAACTGCTTATCAGAACGCTTTGCCTCAACCTTAAATTTAACGCCGTCCTTAAAGTCTTTCTTCAAATATTCCTTGGCTTTAGCCTTTATATCCTCAATATCCTTTTCACAAACAACCGCTCTTGTAATTGAAACAATACCGAATATTTTCGACAATCTTTCCACTACAATATCCATTTTATCCTCATCGAAAACTTCGACATAAATTGTAGCCTGTGCAAGTCTTGCCTTTACCTCAGCCACATTTTTCAGTGAATTTCTGATGTTGTTCATCAGTATGTTTTCAAACTTCGGACGATTACCGCCCTTTAATATAATTTCTCCGTATTTTGCAAGAATAATCTCTTTCATTTACATAAATCTCCTTATTGTCGCAACCTCTTTTGCAATAATTTCCGCCGCTTTTATAACGTCTGCTTCTTCTGTCAATCTGTCAAAACTGATTCTCACCGCACCGTTAATTTCTTTTTTATCAAGTCCCATAGCCGTAAGTACATGGCTCGGCTGCGGTTTGTGGCTTGAACAAGCCGAACCTGTTGAAACGTATATTTTATGTGCCTCAAGCGAATGAAGAAGTATTTCAGCCTTTATGCCGATAAACGATACGTTTAAAACACTGCCGGAATTATATTCGTCAGAGCCGTTTATCTTAATATTCGGTATTTCTTGAAGTTTTTCTTTCATTGTGTTTCTCAAATGTATAAGTTTTGATTGGTCGGTGTCACATTCAGCAGCCGCCGCGCCGAACGCAAGTATACCGCCTACGTTTTCCGTACCCGGTCTTATTTCACCCTGTTGTTCACCGCCGAACAATATCGGACGTATCATTCTTGTATCTGCTACATACAATGCACCCGTACCTTTAAAGCCGTGAATTTTATGGCTGCTTATCGTAACAAGGTCCGCACCCATTTTTTTCGGTTTTACATCTATTTTACCAAACGACTGCACACAGTCAGTATGAAGATGTGCATAAGGTGCTTTTTCAAGCATAATTTTTCTGATTTCTTCAATCGGCTGAATAACGCCTGTTTCATTATTGACGTGCATAACACTTATAAGTATCGTTTCTTCATCAAGAACGTTTCTAAGCATATCAAGGTCTACTCTGCCCTCACTGTCAACGTCAAGATACTCAACATTAAATCCGTCAATTTCAAGTTTTCTGAATGCCTCAAGTACAGATGGATGTTCAATTTTGCTCGTAACAATTTTTGTACCGATTTTGTGACGTGCCGCCGCAACGCCGAAAACAGCCAAATTATTCGCCTCGGTACCGCCCGATGTAAACAAAATATTTTTACTTTCAACACCAAGCATATCGGCAATATTTTTTTTGCTTTCGTTTATGAGTTTTTCCGCCTCAATACCCAAACCGTGAAGCGACGACGGATTACCGAAACATTCCGCTGCCTTAATCATTGCATCAACTGCCGCTTTTGACGGTTTTGTTGTTGCCGCATTATCAAGATATATCATACTCTTTCCACCTTTATTACCAATGCCATTCCACTTTTTATTGTAATATTGCATTTATCCGCAAGCATAATATTGCTTATGCCGCGGCTGCTGCCGAAATACAAAGTTTCGTCATTCAACGGATATTCAAGTCCGTCTGTCGTTATTCCGACCGCATTATCCTTTATCGGAATTATAGACAGAGTTTGTCCTGTTTTTCCGTTTAACGACAATTTATCTTTTAACAAATAAATTTCATTATTATCATCTATAAGCACACCGTTTTTACACTTTTCAAGCAATAAAATATCCGCTATACTGTGGTCAAAACGGTCGCCTGTCATGGCGATAAGGACTATGTCTTCATATCCATTATCCACCGCGTAAGCTACCGCAAGTTCACCGTCTGTAAAATCCTTGCGTTTTGGATATTCAATTCTGTCCTTAACTTTTTCAAAATTCTTTGCCGAATCAAAATCACCTATAAGCACATCAGGCACTATCCCCATTTTTTCCGCATGGTTATAGCCACCATCGGCACATATTATAAAATCATTGTCATTGATTTTGCTTTTTATATATTGATAGTCTTTTATATCACCATTACCGATTATTACCGCACGCATTATCTCATAAGACTCCTTACAGAGCCCTCAATATCGTCATTAAACACAGCCGTTCCCGCAACAATTATATTTGCGCCTGCATTAATCGCATTGTCAATATTGTTTGCATTAATTCCGCCGTCAACTTCAATATCAAAGTCACTGCCCATTTTTTCACGAATATACGCAATCTTTTCATTAACGCTTTCAATATATTTCTGACCGCCGTAACCCGGCTCAACGCTCATAACAAGCACCATATCGACTTTATCAAGGTACTTTTCAATCGCCGATACAGGTGTTTTCGGATTAATCGAAATCGCCGCTTTTTTACCTCTCTTCTGTATCATTTCAATACATTCTTTCGGCTTATCGGTTGCCTCGATATGAAAAGTAACACCGTCCGCACCGGCATTGATAAATTCATCAATATATCTTTCCGGCTTATCTATCATAAGATGTACATCAAAAAACATATCTGTATACTTGCGTAATGACTTTATAACAGGCATTGCAAAAGTCATATTCGGAACAAAATGTCCGTCCATAACATCAATATGCAACCACTGTGCTCCCGCGTTCTCTGCCCTTTTTACCTGCTCGGCAAGTATACCGAAATCTGCCGACAATATAGACGGTGATAATATCATTTCTTTTTCCATTCCTTTACTGATTTTAGTTTATTGTATATTTGAGTATAGCTGTCGTATCGTGACTGAGCCATTTCTCCGTTTTCAAGCTTTTCTTTTATATAGCAATCAGGCTCGTTTATATGTGAGCATCCTCTGAAACGGCATTTATTTTGAGAGTCCGCCATTTCGGGAAAATACTGCCACAAATCGTCAGCCTTTATATTTTCAATTTCAAGTGAACTGAAACCGGGTGTATCAAGTACAAAACCTCCGCTTTCAAGTTCAAACAATTCAACGTGACGCGTCGTATGTTTTCCGCGGCTTATTTTTTCGGAAATACTTCCCGTTTCAAGCTCTCCGTTTGTGATAATACTCAAAAGACTCGACTTACCAACTCCCGAAAGTCCCGCAAATGCAGTCGTCTTATCCTTCAAATAATCCATAAGCAAATCCGTGCCATCTTGCCTTTCAGCACTTACAGAAAATATTTTATATTTAGCTTTTGAATATATTTCTTCTATATCCTCACGTTTTTTTATATCTGTTTTATTAATGCAAATAACAGGAGTTATATTATTAATCTCCGCATTTATAAGCATTTTGTCTATCAAAAACAAATTCGGCTCCGGTGACGCTGCCGCAACGACAAGCATCATTGTATCAACATTTGCAACCGGCGGTCTTATAAGCGACGATTTTCTCGGCATTATTTCAATAATACTGCCTTTTTCGCCGTCCGTTTCAATATTCACCTTATCGCCAATCATAGGTGTTATCTTTTCCTTGCGAAAAATTCCCCTTGCTTTACATTCGTATATGCTATCAGAGGCCTTTACATAGTAAAAGCCTCCAATACCTTTCATTATAGTTCCAACCATAATTACCTCTAATTAAAGTTTATTGTTCTGTCACTTACCTTACTTCCGTCTATATAAGCCTGAACTTCCGCAGTTCCCGAGCCTGTAATTTCAACCGATACAGTGCCTTCGTCCTTTGAGTGAACTGCATTATGAACTGTTTTTCCGTTTGCTACAATTTCAACATCAACCGAATCATCTGCAGTGTCCGGAATTTTTACAGTGAAAGTTCTTGTTGATGTTTGGTTTGATGAACCCGAATCACTGTTTGAACTGTCAGATGTGTTTGAACTTGAATTGTCGTTGCTTGATGTGTTTGAATTGCTTGAACTGTTTTGGTTTGTGCTTGCATTGTTTTGTTCATTTTTTGTCTGTGATGAATTATTTTGTTCCGCTTGTTGATTTGATTGATCTACCTGAGCTTCTTCACCCTTTGAAAGTACAATGCTTACATATGAGCCTTTATTCGCAGTCTTGCCAAGTTCAGGACTTTGCGAAATAACAGTTCCCTCTTGTGCCGAAGACGCTTTTCTTGAAACGTTACCGAGATTTAATCCGTTTGCTTTAAGTGTTGCCTCTGCCTGTTCTCTGCCCAAACCGATTATGCTCGGAACTGATACTCTTTCAGCTGCAGGAGTAGCTTGCGCACTGCTTTCTCCCTTACCTTTGCTGACGTGGATATTTATAATATCGTCTTTGTTAAGCTTTGTTCCGCCCAAAGGTGTCTGACGAATTACATATCCCGACGGTACATCATCAGATTCTTCCTCAACAACCGTATAGTTAAGCTCAAGTTCAAGAATTTCCGAAATAGCCTCATCAAACTGTTTTCCCGTAACATCAGGCGCTACAATATCACCGCCCGATGAACCTATTGAAACTATAAGTTTTACATCAGAATTTTTTGCCACAATCTTTTTGGCTGTAGGATCTTGCGAAATTACGCAGTTTTCCGCAACCGTATCCGAAAGCGAATATTCGATTTCATCAGCCAAATGAAGTCCTGCCTTTTCAATTTCCGCAGTTGCCGCTTCAACAGTCATATTTTTAAGATCAGGCACAATCGCCTCTTTACGCATATTTATAAAGAAAAATGTTCCGAGTAATATAAGCAAAATAACCGCCGCCGTTGAAATTGCAAGAACAACAGCAATCCTGTCCTCTTTCTTCTGCTTTTTATTCTTTTTCTTTACTGCTTTTTTACGTTTTGTACGACCTCTTGCAGGAAGTTCCTCTTCATAAGGTTCTTCCTCCTCTACCGTTTCCGGCACATCAAGATTATCGTCAAAATCACTTTCATCGTCATACGCATAATCTTCCTGCGGTGTGACTTCTTCATATACATCATCGCGGCTCGGAAGCGGCTCGTCTGCAAGTACAGCATGAAGATCGTCAACAAATTCCTGTACATTTTGGTATCTGTTACTTTGTTCTTTTGAAATTGCTTTCATTGTAACATATGCCAAATCAGTCGGTATATCAAGATTTACGCATTTAACGTTTACAGGTTCTTTTTCAAGGTGCATAAGCGCTACGCTCACAGGAGTATCACCGTCAAAAGGAACTTTTCCGGTAAGCATTTCGTAAAGCACAATACCAAGTGAATATATATCACTTCTTGCGTCCGTAAATCCGCCTCTTGCCTGTTCAGGCGAAATATAATGCACCGAACCCAAAGCACTTCCGCCGACAACGGTAGTTTCTCCCGCAACAGCTCTGGCAATACCGAAGTCCGTTACTTTCAAAGTTTTGTCCTTTGTCATAAGAATATTTTGAGGTTTAATATCGCGATGTATTATATTAATAGAATGTGCCTCGCTTATACCTTGTCCGATCTGAATAGCAAAGTCGCAGGCCTCCTGCCAAGGAAGTGCACCCTTTTGCTTTATGTATTCTTTAAGTGTAATGCCGTCAACGTATTCCATAACCATATAATTAAGCCCGTTTTCTTCGCCGACATCGTAAACAGACACAATGTTATTGTGTACCAAGCTCGCCGATGACTGAGCCTCTTTTATAAAGTTTGAAACAACCTGTTCTTCACCCTCAAGCGAATCACGAAGTATTTTTATCGCAACATATCGGTTTAAAAGCGTATCTTTCGCCTTATAAACTGTAGCCATACCGCCGGTACCGATTTTTTCAAGCATATCATATCTATTTCCAAGTGTTATTCCAACTAAATTATCACTGTTCATTATCACATTTCTCCCTTTCCAAAGCCACAATGGTAATATTATCTCCGCCGCCTCGTTCATTTGCAAGTGCTACAAGTTCTTCCGCACTTTTCTGAAGGTTGCTTTTATTTTTAATATATGTTCTGATTTCATCGTCCTCTACGAAATTTGTAAGGCCGTCAGAGCATAGCACAAGAGTTTCACCGTTATAAGGTTTAATCGAAATATCTACTTTTACGGTGTCCTCTGCACCCATAGCACGCGTTATGTAGTTCTTTTTAGGGTGATTTTTTGCCATTTCGGGACTTATTTCACCTCTTGATACAAGTTCCTGTACATAGGAATGGTCTTTTGTTATCTGTTTGATTTCGTCACCTATCATATAGGCTCGTGAATCTCCGACGTGTGCCGTAATAATTTTGTTTTGATAAATCATTGCAAGCGTCGCCGTTGTTCCCATTCCCATTACTTTATAATGATTCTTTGCATATTGCACCACTTCCGCAAGGGTATGCGGGTTGGCCGCTATTCTCTTTTCTATCCTTTTTCGTCTGGATTGATAGATAGCATTTCGGATTCTAGTCTTTAGAGATTGCTTTTGAGCTTCTCCAAATATAAAAACACTTGTGGGACCATCTTCACCATTTATTATGGAAACTTGATTGATACTTTTATTTTTCATAAGTGCCCTCTTGATTATACAGGTGGTTGTTGCGTGTTCTTCGTTCCTCTTTGGATAACTTTTGACGCAACCTCTTTTCCAAGTTCTCAAACTGGCGGATTTTCTTCTTTCCATCCTCAATCTCGGCTGTCCCTTGTAGGTGTCAATCAAAATTATTTTTCTTGGTCTGCGTCAACCGTTCCAGCACCGTCATCAGTATATAGCTCGGCTGGAATTGAATTGACAGCAAGTTGTTTTTCTGGCGGTATCGAATTATACCACTCAAGCCATTCAAGGGTTTCTTCGGATAAGTCCGATTTGTTAAATAACTGTCCTTCAAATTCAACCGTTTCATTTTCAGCATCTTCCATATGACTATATAAGAAATATTTACCATCAATTAAAACCACAATATTATTTTCATATTGATATACTTTAGCACCTACAATATCGTCATTGGCTTGGAAATTCTCTTTTGGCTCTTGCGATGAGCTAACTTTGCTTTCGATTTCCCCTAAATAAGTGAACTGGCTTTCTTTATCTGTAAAATCGAGTTGACTATCCGTATATTGATACAACTTGTTATTTACATAAACCATAGGAGCCAAATCTCCAGAAATAGGGGGATTAGAGCCATTAAGTAAACGCGGAATTGTAACTACGCAAATTATAAGGCAAAGACAGGCTGCCATAATTCCCCACTTTATCCATATAGGCTTTTTCATTTTCGTTTTGTAGTTGAGTGCTTCATCAACATATTTTGTATCAAGCTCGCTCATAGCGTCAGAAAATTTCTTTGCGTTCATACGAATACCTCTCTTTCAATCAAGTATTGCTTCATTTTCTCGCGGATACGGGTCAGCCGGACAGAAATATTTTTTTCTGAAAGCCCTACAAACTCGGCTATGTCCTTGTAGCTGTCGGAAAACCAATAGCGGCGCATAAAGATAACGCGGTTTTCGATAGTCAGCGTGTCTAAAAAAGACTCAATGATACAGGCTAACTCTCTGACCTCGATTTCTTCTTCAATGTTTTTCTGGTCTGCAATACAGGCTTCAATTTCCTCCAAAGCAATCGTGTAATGGCTGCTTCGTTTGGCTGCTTCCTTTCTCCAATAAATTTTGATTGAAATGTTCCGAACGATTTTCAGAACATAGGATAAAAGTGGGTTAGGTCGTGCAGGGGGAATAGTGTTCCATACACCTAAATAAGCGTCGTTTACACATTCCTCTGCGTTCTGCCTACTTCCTACGATATGATAGGAAAGATTGTGGCAGACTGTTCCGTATTTTATATCCAACTCCCGTATGCCTTGTTCTGAACGTTCAAAAAACATTTCTATGATTTTTTCATCCTCTATCATTGCACCGCCTCCTCTCCGGCTTCACCTATATACTACGGTTTTAACGACGAATACTACATCAAATCTCAAACTTTTTCAAAAAATTATACCACACTTCGCGTGAGATTGCTTGCGTTAGCTTTCGCCGCTTCGCTGGCGGCTCTCCGGCGTTGCTCATTGTATGGGGCGGTCAGACGGAAAGAGAAACGCCCCTTTGCAAT
>OHAI01000164.1_pt1 | contig 46652 bp, 33 predicted proteins | sample 1577091 | NCBI WGS metagenome assembly OHAI01 (sample SAMEA3541548, study PRJEB24748) | human gut metagenome | biome: human gut; feature: human-associated habitat; material: faeces | place: China | collected 2012
TCCACCACGTGGCGTACGTGGAGAACTTGAAGCCCTTCTGGTAGTCGAACTTCTCAACAGCGCGGATCAGACCGAGGTTGCCCTCCTGGATCAGATCGAGGAACAGCATGCCGCGGCCGACATAGCGCTTTGCAATGGAGACAACCAGTCGCAGGTTCGCCTCAGCCAGACGCTTCTTTGCACGGTCGCCGAGCTTGATATCCTTTTCAAGCTGTGCGCGCTCCTCCGCCGGAATGGCATCGCCTTCGTTTGCGATACGCTCTGCGGCCTCGTTGCCCTTCTGCATCCGCTCTGCGAGCGTTACCTCCTCCTCAGGAGACAGCAGATCGACCTTGCCGATCTCCTTCAGATACATGCGGACCGGATCGTCAATGGCGAACGTCTCAGCCATGGCAGAGGTATCGACCAGTTCTTCCTCCGGAACCTCTTCCACTTCCTCCGGCTCAAAGGAGTCGTCATCGTCACCGATGACCTTCTCCAGCACACCGTTCGTCTCGACCTCGATGCCCATGGTCTCGAGCGTCTCGTACACCTTGTCGATGTCCTCACTCGACAGCTCCAGATGGCTCAGTGCATCCGAGATCTCCTTGAGGGTCAGTCGGCCGTTCTTCTTGCCAAGCGCGAGCAGGTCGCGCAGGATCTGCTGCTGTGCTGCCTGCTGCTCCTGTGCGTTTGCGGCTGCATTTGCGTTTGCTTTCGTCATATCGTTTGTCCTCCCGCGTTTTGTTTTTTGATGCGTCCGAATGTAAGCAGCGGGTCCTCTCCCGCCTGCGTAATGGTTCCATCCTTGACGCGCTGCATTCGTATGGTGTTTATGTATTCCTGCAGTTCCCCTCGATGCTCTCCGGCCGGAATGCCGGGTTCGAGTATCGCAGACAGCAGGCTCATTTCGTTAGGCTCCAGCCATCCCTCAAAGGACAGCACATCGACCATCTGGTCGTTTCGGTTCAGCTCGAGCACGCGCTCGTATATCTTACGCAGCACCGGTGCGGAAAACCACGCCGGCTGCAAGTCCTTTTCGGCAACGGCAATCAGTTTCTGGTCCGAGAACAGAAGTCTAAGCACATTCTCCTCGGCTTTAGCGGATTTCATGTCGGTATACGCCAGCGACCTGTCCTTCGGCTGCGCCAGTCCGACCGGAGAGCGTATCTCACGCCGTTCGGCGGCCTTTCGCCGCTTGCGCTGAATGCCGAGTTCGCGCCGAACCTCAACGTTCATGGCTTCGGCGGTCACGCCTGCCATCTTGGCGGCACGTCCGGCGTAGACCTCGCGCTCGATGGTGCTCTCGATGCCGGCGAGCATCCTTGCTGCATCTCTGAGGAACAGCACGCGTGCTTCATCGTCCTCAAGGTCGTACTTCGCGGCAATCTGCTCAATGCGGAACGCGTTGTGATCCTCACTGCGTTCAATCAGATTGCGGAACGCATCCGCGCCGCGCGCCTTGATGAATTCATCCGGGTCCTTGGCTCCCGGAATGCGCAGCACCTTGACCTGCAGGTCGCATTTTTTCAGGATGTCGATCGCGCGCTGTGCCGCCGCCTGACCGGCTCCGTCCGCATCATACGAGATGACAATGCGGTCGGTGTGCCGCGCGATAATGCGTGCCTGCTCCTCGGTCAGCGAGGTGCCGAGCGATGCAACCGCGGAATCAAATCCCGCCTGATGCAGCGCGATGACATCCATATAGCCCTCGGCTAAGATAAAATAATCATTCTTCGTGCTTTTTGACAGGTTGAGCGCAAACAGATTGCGGCTCTTGTGGAAGATCGGCGTTTCCGGCGAGTTCAGGTACTTCGGCTTGGAATCATCCAGCACACGGCCGCCGAATGCAATCACATGACCGCGCACGTCGATGATCGGGAACATGACACGGTTGCGGAACCGGTCGTAAATATGTCCCTTTTCGCTGCGGCTGACCAGACCGGCGTCCATGAGTTCCTCGCGCGTGTAGCCTTTGGCCGTCATCGCATCGATGAGCGCGTGGAAGGAATCCGGTGCATAGCCGAGTCCGAAACGGTTCATCGTCCTTCGGGACAGACCTCGGTTGATAAAATACTGCTGTGCGGTTCGGTTTTCCGGCCGCCAGAGTGTGTCATAATAATAGCGTCCGGCGTCCCTGCAGAGCGCGTACAGACGCTCTCTGTGGCGCGCCGCTTTGCGCTCGGCTTCACCCTGTTCGGGTATCTGCATGCCCGCCCGCTCGGCGAGATAGCGTACCGCGTCCGGGAAGGTCAGACCTTCCGCCTTCATAATAAAGGTGATGACACCGCCGCCTGCGCCGCAGCCGAAGCAGTGAAAAATCTGCTTGTCCGGCGAGACCGAAAACGAACCGGTTTTCTCGTTGTGGAAGGGGCACAGACCGAAATAATTCGCACCGCTCTTTTTCAGCTGCACATATTGCGAAACGATCTCTACAATGTCGTTCCGCGCGGACAGCTCGTCCAGAAATATACGGTCAAACGGCATTTCGTGTCCCTCCTTCCCTATTTATCGAACGAAAACGAATATATGATACCCATTTTCGTTAATCCTCAATCTTATTCCAGCTTTTCGGAATAAACAAATTCTTATAGACCGCTATCGAGTAGCGGTCGGTCATGCCTGCAACATAGTCGCACGCAATCCGCTCGAGCGCCTCCCCCCGGGCCTGCAGCACGAAGTAATCGTCCGGCAGCTCGTCAGGATGCTCGATAAAATATTCGTACAAACTGCGCAGCATGGATTTTGCGCGTTTTTCCTCACGCTGTGCGGCCGTGCCGTGATACACATGATCGAACATGAACTGCCGCAGCTCCATCATGTCCTCGTGCATCTGCTCGTCCATGCCGATCTCCAGATACCGCTGACCGTACTCGATCATCGCCGTCACCAGCGTATCAATGCGCTTGCCGTGCGTCTCACCCAGGCGTTTCCTCAAATGCTGCGGAATATCGCTCTCGCGGATAATACTCGCGCGTACCGCGTCATCAATATCATGGTTGATATAGGCAATGCGGTCGGCAAAGTGGATAATGCGGCCTTCCGGCGTACTCGCCTTGCGCCTGCCGGTATGGCAGACAATGCCGTTGCGCACCTCACGCGTGAGATTCAAATCCTCGAGCACATCCACAACGCGCAAACTCTGCTCGTTGTGCCGAAAACCGAACGGACAAACCTCATCGAGCGCCGCCTCTCCGGCGTGACCGAACGGCGTGTGCCCGAGATCATGTCCGAGCGCAATCGCTTCGGTCAAATCCTCATTGAGTCCGAGCGCCCGCGCGATTGTCCGCGCAATCTGCGCGACCTCGAGCGTATGCGTCAGCCGAGCACGGTAGTGGTCGCCCTCCGGCGAGATAAATACCTGCGTCTTGTTGCCCAGCCGCCGGAACGCCTTCGAGTGGATAATGCGGTCCCGGTCGCGTTGAAAGCAGGTGCGGTACGGACACGGCTCCATCGGGCGCAGCCTGCCTGCGGAGCTGTCCGCAAAGGTCGCCCACGGCTCAAGCACCGCGTGCTCGCGCTGTTCGTTCTGCTCTCGAATGGTCATATGTACCGCCTCCTCAGCCTCGGAGAATCCGTCACATAATAGTTATACGAAACGAAATCTGAAAATCCTCTTTTTTTCACAAAAATTTTTTCAGAATTTTGTGAGCCTTGCAAGCCGATATTTACTTGACACGCCGACCCATGAATCGGGTCTCCATAACCTCGGCGTAAACCTGCCCTGCCGTGGCTTCGGCGAGCGCCTGATTCAGCTTGTCCTCCCGACCGTCCTTGTCATCGGTGCCGGTGACGGCGGCGTGGTGCGGGAGCTGACCCGCTACGACCGGGTGGAGCGCATCGACCTTGTGGAGATGGACCCGCAGGTGGTGGAAGCCTGCCGCGCCTTCCTGCCCAGCAACGCCTGCCGCATGGATGACCGCCGGGTGCACATCTATTTTGAGAACGCCCTCAAGTTCATCCGCCGGTGCGAGGAAGAATACGACCTCATCATCGTGGACTCCTCTGATCCGTTTGGTCCCAGTGAAGGTCTGTTCACCCGCGAGTTCTACGGCAGCTGCTTCAATGCCCTGAAAGCGGACGGCATCATGGTGAACCAGCAGGGCAGCCCCTTCTATGCCGAGGATGCCAGCGCCATGCAGCGCAGCCACAAGCGCATTGCGTCCACCTTCCCCATCAGCCGAGTGTATCAGGCACACATTCCCACCTTTGCGGCTGGGTACTGGCTGTTCGGCTTTGCCAGCAAAAAGTATCATCCCATCGATGATCTGGATGCAGACGCATGGAAGGCGCTGAACATGCGCACCCGCTATTACACCGCCCGGCTGCATGTCGGCGCATTTTACCTGCCGGCATTCCTTGAGGAAATGCTGCGGGAAGTGGAGGAACACTGATGCAACCCAACATTGAAAACTTCATCGGCTGTGACAGCAGCTACCGCGCCGCCAGCATCGTGCTGTACGGTGCGCCCTACGATTCCACCACCAGCTACCGCCCGGGCGCACGGTTCGGCCCGGCGGCCATCCGACACGAAAGCTATGGTCTGGAGACCTACAGCCCCTACCAGAATGCCGACCTGACCGATTTTGACATCTTCGACAGCGGCGATCTGGAGCTGTGCTTCGGCTCCAGCGAGAGCGCCCTTGCGGACATCGAAGCCCGCGCAGAGGAGATCCTGCAGGATGGCAAGTTCCCATTGCTGCTGGGCGGTGAACATCTGGTGACGCTGGGTGCCGTGCGGGCTGCTGTGAAGAAATATCCGGATCTGCACATCGTGCACTTTGATGCCCACGCCGACCTGCGGGACGACTACCTTGGTGCAAAGCTGAGCCACGCCTGCGTGCTGCGCCGCTGCCATGAGCTGGTGGGCGACGGCCGCATCCATCAGTTCTGCATCCGCAGCGGCGACCGCACCGAGTTCGAGTTTGCAGCCCAGCACACCGAGATGCACAAATTCGATTTTACCGGCCTTGCCGAGCTGACGGAACAGCTGTGCGAGAGCAAGGTGCCCGTCTACCTGACCATCGACCTCGACTGTCTGGACCCCTCCTGCTTCCCCGGCACCGGCACGCCCGAAGCCGGCGGCGTGAGCTTTTTGCAGCTTCTGGATGCCATCCGCACCGTGACGAAAGCCAACATCGTAGCCGCAGACCTCAACGAGCTGGCTCCCACGCTGGATACCACCGGCGTTTCCACCGCCACCGCCTGCAAGGTGCTGCGCGAAACGCTGATCGCGCTGGACAAGGGCTGGCCCGGCTTTCAGGTCTGACCGAATTTGCACACATTGACATAAAGGAGAAAAATCATGAGCAAAGTTCTGATCATCGGCTGCGGCGGCGTGGCCTCCGTTGCCATCCACAAGTGCTGTCAGGTACCCGAGGTGTTCACCGAGATCTGCATCGCCAGCCGTACCAAGTCCAAGTGCGACAAGCTGGCTGCAGAGCTGGCCCCCAAAACCGCTACCAAGATCACCACCGCACAGGTGGATGCCGACAAGGTGGACGAGGTGATCGCCCTCATCAAGGCTTATCAGCCCGACCTCGTGATGAACATTGCCCTGCCCTATCAGGACCTTACCATCATGGATGCCTGCCTTGCCTGCGGCGTAAACTACATGGACACCGCCAACTACGAGCCGGAGAACACCGACGACCCGGAGTGGCGTGCCATCTACGAGAAGCGCTGCAAGGAAGCAGGCTTCTCCGCCTACTTTGATTACAGCTGGCAGTGGGCCTATAAGAAAAAGTTTGAGGATGCCGGCCTGACTGCCCTGCTGGGCTGCGGCTTTGACCCGGGCGTTACCCAGGCTTACTGCGCTTACGCCGCCAAGCATGAGTTTGACACCATCGACACCATCGATATCCTGGACTGCAACGGCGGCGACCATGGCTATGCCTTCGCCACCAACTTTAACCCCGAAATCAACCTGCGCGAAGTTTCTGCCCCCGGCAGCTATATGGAAAACGGCAAGTGGGTCGAGATCCCGGCCATGAGCATCAAGCGGGAATATAACTTTGACCAGGTCGGTCAGAAGGATATGTACCTGCTGCACCACGAGGAAATTGAATCTTTGGGCAAGAACCTGCCAGACGTCAAGCGCATCCGCTTTTTTATGACCTTTGGCCAGAGCTACCTGGACCATATGCGCTGCCTGGAGGATGTGGGAATGCTCTCCACCACCCCCATCAACTTTAACGGTCAGGAAATCGTACCCATCCAGTTCCTCAAAGCCCTGTTGCCGGACCCCGCCAGCCTGGGCCCCCGCACCAAGGGCAAAACCAACATCGGCTGCATCTTTACCGGCAAAAAGGACGGCAAGGATAAAACCTACTATATCTATAACGTCTGCGACCATCAGGAATGCTACCGCGAAGTCGGCAGTCAGGCCATCAGCTACACCACCGGTGTGCCTGCCATGTGCGGCGCCTTGATGATGCTGACCGGCGAATGGACCAAGCCCGGCGTATATACCGTTGAGGAGTTCAACCCCGATCCGTTCCTGGATGCGCTGGACAAGTACGGCCTGCCCCGCAGCGAAAACCATAACCCCGTGCTGGTGGATTGATGAACCAGCGGGATATGCGGCCGCCTTTTGCGGCACTCGGCGGAACCATCCCGCCGGAACTGGAAAAACTGCCTACCCCCTGCTACCTGCTGGATGAAGACGCCCTGACCCGCAACGCGGAAATTCTGGGCGGCCTGGCCCAGCGCACCGGCTGCAAGGTGCTGCTGGCCCAAAAGGCGTTCAGCAATTATGACTGCTACCCCCTGCTGGCGCCACACCTGGCCGGTACCGAAGCCAGCGGCCTGTTTGAAGCCCGCCTGGGTGCGGAAGAGATGCCCGGCAAGGAAGTCCATGTGTTCTGCGCGGCCTACCGTGCGGACGAAATGGATGAACTGGTGCAATACGCGGACCATATCGTCTTTAACTCCCCCGCCCAGCTGGCAAAGTTCGGCCCTGCCGCAAAAGCGGCAGGCAAAAGCGTGGGGCTGCGCATCAACCCGGAATGCTCCACCCAGGACGGCCACGCTATTTATGACCCCTGCGCCCCCGGCAGCCGCCTTGGCACCACCCGCGCCCAGTGGAACGCCGCAGTAGCGGCGAACCCCGCGCTGCCCAATTTGCTGGATGGCCTGCACTTCCACACCCTGTGCGAGCAGGACTCCGATGCGCTGGCCACGACGCTGGACGCTGTGGCCCAAAAATTCGGTGACCTGCTGCCTCGGATGCAGTGGCTCAACTTTGGCGGTGGGCACCATATCACCCGCCCCGGTTACGATATCGCCATGCTGGAACGCTGCATCATCCGCGCCCAGCAGGACTGGGGCGTGACGGTCTATCTGGAACCTGGCGAAGCCTGCGCCCTGAACGCGGGCTTCCTGCTCAGCCGCGTGCTGGATGTGGTGCAGAACGGCGATACAACCATCGCCATTCTGGATGCCAGCGCCGCCTGCCATATGCCGGATGTGATCGAAATGCCCTACCGCCCGCCGCTGTTTGCCGCAGCCGAACCGGGAGAAAAGCCCTGCACCGTGCGCCTTGCCGGGCCGACCTGCCTGGCCGGGGATGTCATCGGGGATTACGGCGTGGACGCCGTTCCCAACGTGGGAGATCTGCTGGTGTTCGGCGATATGGCAATCTATACCACCTGCAAAAATAATACCTTCAACGGCATGCCTCTGCCCGCTATCTTTGCCCGCGCCGCCAGCGGCACCACCCGCAGAATCGTGTTCTTCGGCTACGAAGATTTCAAGTACCGATTGGGCAAGAGATAAATAAAAGAGTAAAATGAGCGCCCCCGCCCAACAAAGTTTTGTTTGGGCGGGGGCGCTTGTGCAATCTTTTGACAATGTATTGTCGCCGACTTGTGTTGCAGACCGGATATCAAAAAATATAAGCCCACCAAAAGTGCCAGCACAACCGCCGTCATGCCCGACGCCTTGATGACTGAGTTGACGCCGATGGAACATAGCCAGAACATCGTGGGCAGCTGTTCTTTCCGCGTTTTGGGCAGGACTTTACCCAGCAGCGTGCCCGGCAAACTACCTGACAGCACCGCGCAAGACGACTCTCCCCACAAAAAAGGCACTGCCGTTTCCCGGCAGCGCCCCAGTGATTATTGTAATTAGCGTTTACATCGTAAACTGGATTGCACAGAAAGCTGCGTAAATGGCCAGCAAAATAATACCCTGTGCGCGGTTCATCTTACCTTTGACGAGGGCAGGTACTGTCATGATCAGCATGACGGCCAGCATGACCGGCAAGTCTAACACCAGGCTGGAGTTTACTCCGAACAGCGTCGAGCTCTGCGGGATGGTGAACGGAGCCAGCGTAACGGAAACACCGCTGACCAGCACGAGGTTGAAGACGTTTGCGCCGACGACGTTGCCAACGGACAAATCACTGTGACCTTTAATCAGCGAAGTAATGGCCGTGACCAGCTCCGGCAAAGAAGTACCCAGCGCGACAAAGGTCAGGGCGATGACGCTTTCGGGCACGCCCAGCGCTTGGGCGATCAGCGTACCATTATCAACGAGCAGATTTGCGCCAACGGCGATGAGCGCCGCACCGGCGACCAGCAGGATCAGCGTCTTGGACAAGGGGATCAGCTCTTCCTCTTCGGCGTGTTCCTCAGCGGGGGCGTTCTTCATCTGCCGGACGTTGGCGACCATGTAGGCCACGAACATTGCCAGCATGATAAAGCCCATCGGGCGGGTAAATTCACCGAAGCCGTAGGCAGCCACGCAGTAGATGGCGGCGGCGATAAAGAAGAAGATAACCGGCGTTTTCAGCGTCTTGGGGTCAACCTTGCCAGGGCGCACGGCAATCGTGATGGCTGCGATCAGCGCCGAGTTGCAGATGACCGAGCCGATGGCATTGCCGTAGGCAATCTCGCCGTGGCCGGAAACCGCCGACATCGTGGAAACCATGACCTCCGGCAGCGTTGTGCCGATGGAAACGACCGTCGCGCCAATCAGCAGCTCCGGCAGGTGGAAGCGCCGCGCCAGCGCAGATGCGCCGTCGACGAACCAGTCGCCGCCCTTAATCAGGAACAGCAGACCGACGATAAAAAGTAAAACAGGTACTAACATACTTTTCCTCCATGTTTCTATTCTTCGCGTAAAGTGTGCGCCGGTGTCGGCGCATCACTGCGAAACGTCTTCAGCACGGACAGCCCCATAGGCAGCGCCAGCGCAAAGGCCAGCAGATCCGCGGCGGGCTGGGCGTACTCCACGCCTGCAAGCCCTAAGGCAACACCGCACAATTCCCGCCTTGCGGCTTAAGCACCGCTCCGGCAGCTGCGGCACGGCATCTGCGTTGCCAAAATGCTCGATAAGACATCCAGTATTATCTGCGCTTTTGGCTTAGCATCTGCCGCACCTCGCTCGCCGTATCGGCACTTAGAATTATGCGGTATTGCCCTAAAAGATTTGGCAGGATAAAGACGACCGGGATCAAAAACAATCCCTGCCGCGCGGCGGCCACCACCGACGCTTGCCACGCCATACCGATGGTTTGCAGCAGCATCGTACACAGGACAATCCAGACCGTCAGCACCAGCGTCAGGCACTGCGCACGCAGCGCCGCTGTGCCGATAATCACAACGTCGGCGTCATCCCGGAACAACTGGATCAGCTGCGGTGCGAAAGCGAAGGCCAGCACCGACAGCGCCGCCACCGTGCCACAGCCCAGGCGGATGCAGAAGTAAAACGCCTGCCGCACGCGGGTGCGTTTGCCTGCGCCGTAGTTTGTGCCGCACACTGGCTGGAAGCCCTGCCCAAAGCCAATAGGCGCCGAGTTTGCGAACATCGAGATAACCGTGGGCGCAGACATTTCCAAAATCAGGCGGCGCACCGGTGCTTGTGTCATATAGCGCACGCGCTCTTCCGTCGCCATAGCTGTTGTTTTCATCGTTGTACCTCCTTGCCGCAGCACTGCTATTGTACCGCAGCCGGGCAGGCAATGCAACGAAAATCGCTGCTGTTTACGCATAAAACCGGGGGCTTTGCGGCGGCCTCCGGTTGTTTCTTTGCTGTTGCATAACGGAGTTGATAAAATTTCCGTGGCGGACTTTGTTGGTGATGACCCTGCAACCCTTGACCGTTACTATGCCCATCTTATCAATGATGGGAGGGTACAGGCAGCAAACGCAATGAATTCCATCATTGGCTTTGCCGCTACGGAAATACCGGCTGAATAAATACTGAATAAAAAATTGACTTGTTACCACGAAAAAAGAAAAAGGACGGTAAAACCTGACGTTCTACCGTTCCTCATATGGTTGCGGGGACAGGACTTGAACCTGCGACCTCCGGGTTATGAGAATTTAACGTAGCAACGCTAAATTTTGCTATTTGTGCTGTTTGGTGGTCAATCATCCCATACAGGAAATACAATTTTGTGTAGAATATACTATATTGTGCCTATGTGTGTCAAGTGTCCTTTTTCGTTTTGGGGGCAGTTTTGGGGGCAACTTTCAGAGCTAAATCGGGCTATATAGGAAGGATGCCTGGCCCTGAATGCTGTCCTATTTCAATCTGATAAGCGTCAGGCCTATCAGTCACACAAAATAGAATTGTAGTATGGATATAGCTATTATTCTGTGTATATGGTACCCTTGTTTGCTAAAACGGGGGGACATATTATGAAGAATAAGACACCATTGAGGAGAGCCCATCATGAAGGCAGCGTCCGGCGACGACCGGATGGCCGATGGGAAGTTCGCTTCACGATTCCTGCAAGTGACGGCGAAAAGGCAAGACGCAAAAGTTACTATTGCCATACAAAGCAAGAAGCTGTTCAGATCTTGCGTGGTCAATGGGATCCACAATGGAATTTGGGACCGAACGGGACGACGCTATTAACTGTTGGAGAGTGGCTAGAAATTTGGCTTGAACATAAAGAGTTGTCGCTAAAGCCTTCAACACTGCGACATTACAAAAGCGTCATACGTTGCCATTTAAAGCCGTTGTTCCGGCGACGTATATACCAACTATCCCTGACTTATATAGAGGCTTTTTATAGAGAAAAACTGCATGGAGGTGTTTCCCCTGGAACGCTCCTTGCTTTCCATAAAATACTGCATCAGGCATTGCGCTACGCAGTGAAAGAAGGAATATTGCTTTCTAATCCCGCCGCTGGGGCTGATTTGCCCACCCGCCCTGTTTATACGGCCAATGTGTTTAGCAGATCACAGCAACTGCAATTGATCGAGAACACAGAAATGATACCGCATGGAATTTGTATTCGTCTCGCCCTGGGTACAGGATTGAGAATCGGGGAAATAGTTGCCCTACAATGGGGAGATATAGATCTATCAGAACGGGTACTCAAAGTGCGTAGGACGCAAGGGAAGAGGGCAGAAGAAACGCTCAGCCCTAAAACAAAAAATTCCCATCGCGCTATTCCTTTGACACAGAACACAGCTGAAGATCTGGCAGCCTGGTTCAAAAAAATGGAACCGACAACGTTAGATACACCGGTTTTCCCTGATGAGGATGGTGGGTATTTGCTGGCAAGAAAATTGAGAGCAGAGTATAAACAACTACTGGAGACGCTGCACCTTCCGTCGTATTCTTTCCATACACTCCGGCATACGTTTGCGACACGCGCTTTGGAGGTGGGAATGGATTATAAAACACTTTCCATTCTTCTGGGGCATAGCAGTGTGACGTTTACGTTGGATGTCTACGCTCATTGTTCAGACACGCACAAACGTCGGGAAATGGCACGCATGGAATATGAGTACCAGGAATTCCCGGAAGAGCTTATGTTGAGCCGATATGAAAGGTATAGACGGCAAGTAGAGGCTTGCCCTGAAGTCATGACAAAGGAGCAGTTTCGCATTGCATGCCATATATCGAAAAGAAAAGCTAAAGAATTGCTGGACAATGGTGTAGTTCCTTGTGAGATTACGGGAAATAAGACATGGAAATATAGAATAAGGAAAAGTGATGTGTTGAGTTATTTAGAACGAGTTAGAGGCGTGAAGTCCTTTTAGTGCTCGAATGAATCTTGCCTTGATAAAAAAATTTTGTGTTTGTTGTTTTAGCGCGTTGTTTATAGCCTGTTCCGGGTCTATTTGGTCTAACATCCGCAAAAAATATAACTGAATTTTGCTTCAAGGCTATCCCAGAATCTAGCGCAGCTACTGCCAGACTTTTTCAGGCAATTTCCAATGCCAAAACTTCTTCCACTGAAAACATTGCATCATCTTTGCACCAAGTGCAATAGAGTTTTATTGATAGTCAACTTTTTAAAACAATTTTTGACGGCAAATCTGACAACTGCATTTCTTTGTTTTCCATGTTTGCCACAAATTTACTGTTGTTTATTTCCAATACAGACATGATGCGTTCCATAAACATTTTATTTGTGTCATCTCCTGGCTTGTCATATGGCGACAAATGATTACAATACTTAACCATTTCCGATTGCATTAAGAAAAAAGAGTTTTGATGTCTAGCCCATGTTTCTTGGTATTTTTTTACCTCAATTGCCTTCACAGAAGCATATAGGAATGCGGCCAACAGAACGCAGATAGCGACCAAAAAAGGGAGAAAGCTAGTAAAGTCGATATCTCTCTTGAATGCAAATATATAGATTGAGAGCAGTCCAATAACTAAAGAACCTATTTTAACCTGAAGTACTATTTTTCCTTTTTCCTTAAAGTTCTTTGATTGGTTGTACTTTGCCTCTGCTTGAAAAAGCTTGTAGTTTGCTTCCACAACTTCTTGAAAGTCAATGATAGAGCTATTATTTGTACTTGAAATCCACAAAGATTTCCAATTCTGTAGAATACTATTGTTCAAAACGGCGATTCGGCGTTTACGCCTTGATACGCAGCTTTTGAGGCTTATAGGATTATTATGTTCCATCTTTTTTATTAGACGATTTAAACTGCGTATAAAAAACCGACAGATCCTGATTAATAATTTTTTAATCTGGTTTTTGATCGTGTTTCCCACAAGTGCGATACCTCCTTATATAGCTCACAAAACAAAATATTATCTGCCATAATTCGACTCTTATCAACATTACTTTCCGCCTATTCGGATACAAATCCCTGTTCGAGTCCCATAATCCGAATATTGTCCAGCCAAGCATAAATATCATTTTTTCGGAAACGTGGCTGTTCGTGAGCATCCATGCATTCTTCCAGGGATCTTGCCAGAAGAGCAAATTCGTTCTCCAGGTCAGTATAAAATACGCCTTTGTCATCAGTATTAATGGAGACAGATAGCTGCGGGCAGGCATTTTCCTCTTCTTGAGTAACTGGCAATCCCCGATTGTAAAAAGAAAGAATCGGATGCTTGTCATAACGGCGAAAATTACTAATTAGCACGTTGGAGGAGGGGTTCGTTTCAATCGAAATTCCTCTTGCTGCAATCTCCTGCCGCAAGGCATGTTGAACAGCTTTCGCTCCACGGATGTAAGCTGGCGAAATTAGGGTGGTAACCTGTCGGTTGCCCTCCAGTTTCACCATAGGGTTATAGTGATAATAATAGTTGAGTAGGCTACACTCGGGAACATAGCGTGTCTCGAACCGAACCGGGAAGATGTGGTTTTCGGCGCAGCGGTCCCAATCGGTCAATGGTGCTGCTGGAGCGCTGAAATACCCCTTACGGTATAGCTCTGGCGCATCGCCACGCAGTGTCCATGCCTGGTAATATGTATCTATACCAAAATGGCACAGATGCTTATGATAGTTACGCTTTGTCTCATCGTTTTGGTATTCTTGTTCCGCGCTCTGCATAATGACCTGCATGTCTTCATCTTGCATATAATTCAAGTATACAATGCGGAACCAATATTCAAACTCCTTATTCAATTCCCGTCGCAACAGATCCGAGTCAGGGACTTTATAGTGTTGCAGTGCGTGGCAAAACCATGCCAAATTATCCAAAAGATCTTGCACAGGCAAAGCAATGCGGTTTTGCTTGCCTGCATACCAGTTATCCACATCTATACCTAATGCGATGGCGTGCCCTAAACGATCTCCGCAATCGAGATTGAGAAAGTAAATTGCCTCTTGAATGGCACGCAGACCGTCGACCAAATCCAAAAAATCTTCCCCAACATGGTAAGTTTTGCCAAGTTTGGGTAAGGGAATCTCGACACCATCTTTGAATTCAGATGCACTGTGACAACCCAACAGCCGGAAGACTGGTGCAAACACTTCGGGACGACAACCGATTTCTTGGGAGCAAGCGTCAATACCGCGTACTCGGGAAGCGGAACTAGGATACCACTCTCTGAATTTTATGATTTCCAGCGCTTGTTTCCAGATGTCGTATCGTTTTCTGTAGTGTCTATACTCTAAGATATAGGGTGCAAGATATTCTTGAGACAGGTCAAACCGCGATGTTTGTTGCAACGCGGAATCCGGCTCTTTAATGAAATGGTATACATAATAGTACCGATCTTTTAATTCTTGAAGTTTTTCTGGTTCACCGAACCTTTCAACTGAGGTGACAGACCGATCCAACGTTTGGATATTACGCGCATTATTCTCCGCATTCATCGAAGGGGACAATCTGACTTCTAATTCTTTCAAGTGCGGTTTTGTGACCAGAGGTTCACGAATTGCCAGTTCCGTAATCAATCTTTTGGAAGCGGCGTCTCCTAGATAATCCCATTTTCGGTTTTGAATTCTTTGAAAATTGTCAAAGCCAATCAAGTCGTTCGATTGAATCAGTTGGCCGCGCAGTTTTCCATGTAAAATCAGGTACAAGTAGAATAGATTATGTTCCTTTGGTGTCAACTTTTGAAAAGCCGGAGTCTGGTAGATATCTGTGACCATCTGATAAAGAAACCAACGCTCTCCAGAGAAGACACGGTACATGTCTTCCCCTTGACGAATCGTACTCCGGAAAAAGCCAAGTGCATAATCTTCTTGCGTTGCGCTTTCCATGCGCAGCGCGGAGATAACAGCCTCCAAATCTTCCGCCCGCATCAGCAACTGTTGGCCATCCTGCAAAAGGGCCAGCATTTCATTCCAATTTTCGAGCCAGATCGGATTATTCCCGTGTCGACAGTTGATTGGAGCACACAGGTCTGCCGTTCTCACTAGCCGCAGGCACAGATAGCACCGGATCAAAGCGGCACGCAGCTGTACGGTCACCCAATCCATCTGTTCTTCGGGCTTTTCCAGCTTGAGGATTTGGTCGATTATTTCCTCTGACGGAGTAAAGCGTTCGTTCTGTTCATGCAGTTCTCGTAGGTGCTGCATATAGCTGTTGTTGCACAAATGGTTCATCAAACTCAGCCAGGAAACCTGAAAATAGGGAGTCGACCCCCAAATATGATAATGGTGCTCGGCAATTCCCCGCTGCATCAGGCGATTGAGCTGCTTATTGTTGTGTCCTGCCAGATAGCTCCAGCTAAAGTTTGTTCTGTTTATTGTACCACAGGCCATATCCTGTAGGGCATACATGATACTGATTGGGAGCTCCTCACCAACGCTCCGGGTCAGGTTTCTCCAGTGTAACAGTTCCTGATACCGGGTACAGACAACACTGTTTTCTTCAGTGAGAACAAGATAAAGGAGCTCTGTCAACAGATCAAATACATGAATATGGCCCCGTGCCGAATCACGCAGATGTTCCTCCGCTTTATCGCAGATATAGTCACTGACCGCCTTTGCCAAATTGAGACATTCTGTTGCAGAATAGTGATGATTAAACTTCTCGCTGTTCATCATGTAATTGGCCAAAGTTTGGCAAGGAATTCGGCTAAACCAAAGCTTGCCGCTAAGGATGTCCTCAGCTTTGACATCGCACAGCAACAGCTTCGTCAGTTCCGTCAATAATTCTGCATTGATTTCCGCTCTATCAAGCATGGTGGTACCCTCATATAAACAATCATTTTACATTTTAGCGGCGTTGGCTTTATTCTGCCCACGAGTCATCGCTTTGACGAGTTCAATGAATATTTTTTTCATCTGTGGCGAAGGACGTTCCACAAAATGCTTATAGAATGGACAATTTTTATAAATTGCTTCAAATGTAACGGTGGAGTGGGTATTCTCCTCATTGTAAAATTTATCTTGATCTGCTAATTGACTGCCAAGAGACTGATACAGTTGCTGAAATGCTTCAAAGACTTCGTTTTCCCCGACAATTTCAGGAAAGTTGTTCCCGTAGTAATTGGTGTTAGCCAAACGCTTGATCATATTGTAAATCATATCAAAGTTTTGCAGTGGCAAAGGCAAAGAACCTTCTTCGGCCCAGATTTCAAATTCATTGCGCAATGAATATTGCTGGAAAGCTGACATTACTTTTTCTGCAATTTTGTCAGCTTTCTCACGCATTGTCTTTTCACATTGTGCTTTAGACATCAGATCAAGCGCTGAACGAGTGCTGTACAGTTTCTTACCCATTGCCTTTTCAGCCGATGGTTCCGCATGAGAAGCCTGTTGCTTATTTGAGGAAACAGTATAATAACTTGACAATCCAAAAGCGATTATAATTTGTTTGACTATTTCGGTAAGCATTTCTGAGGCACAATCAAAATACGATTTCACATCAATACAGTTTATGGCAAAATTCAATGCATTGAAGTGTATCTCCTGAGATTGTTCTGATTTAAGAACAAACCGTTTTTCCTTTTCCCATTCAATCACACTTTTCTCTTCCTCTGGCGGTGTTTCCTTCACTGTGAACTTGAATCCACCCTTTGGCATATTGGAAAAGAACATGCCTAATAGCTCAAATGCTTGTAAAAAGTCTCTTACATTATGATTCTTTGCCAAAAAAACGTTCTTCTTCTTATCCGGCGAATAAGCGAATAGTCTATGTGCAATTTCTGAGTCAATTTCAAAATTAAAGAAAGCCCATGCGGCAAGGTTTATATCACCTATCGAGTCTGAACCAATACTTTCAGTTTCATAGTCATTTTTAACAAGTTCTACGTTCATATGAAACTTCGGAAGCATGTTATTGGTCCATACTCCTGCAATGGAAGAGCCTATAAACTGAGAAAACTTTGCCCGACTTTCACCACCTGTTTTGAAATCAGGAGAATAATACAATTGGTTCAAGATGAAAGAATAACTGCTCAAAATGCAATAGATCAACTCCTTACTCATACCGTTCTCCTGCAAACGGGTAGCATAATACAAACAATGTAACAATTCCCCATAGTTATGCTGCCACCGACCTTGCAGAAAGGTCTGAGCCTCTTTGCTATTTTCCGGGTTATTGCAACGACGTTTAATGTCATCAATCAGTTCCCGTTTCTGTCGCTCCAAAGGTTGCTGGGACAATCTATATAGATATTCACTTTCCCCTTCGTCCAACTTTTCACTGGCAAATGGATTTATCGTATAGCTGAACAGCTTACTGCGGTTATTTGCATAGGCCTTTTCGCGACCCGCACTATCTTTATCAGTGGGGTCCTCCAGCGCTTCTAACATACGCCAAAATACGCTCAGCTCACGCATATTGTAAGGTTCAAAGAAATGCCGCTTTTGGCCACGTGAATCAAAGTACACATTGGTTCGATCAGCGATTATTCGCAGTAAAAATTTCTTCACAGGGACGATGATTTCGTTTTCCTGCACCGTGCAGTCTTTGAACATGGTGTAGAGTTCGGGTTCCTTGGTTTTGTCAAATCGCACACTCATCCCTGTCTGGTTGGATACATCCACCCGAGCCAAGATTGGCATGTAAATTCGATATTCTTCGAGAACCAGTTTCTCCAGAAATTGCTGCACCAGCGTTTTGACTTCCTTTTGCTCTGGGGGAGTGCAGTCGCTGCTTTTCTTGCCTTCAAAAAATTTTCCCCGTAGATGGTTGCTGCAATTTCGCTTCAAAAGATTTTCATTGTACGTTGTCAAGACAATAATTCCCGGAAAACTGAGATAATCGAAAATTTCTTCAAGCAAAGTATAGCAGTTTTGGGACGTATCCTCCCCGTACATATCGATGTCGTCCAATGCTACGACCAAGTATTGATCTTTTTCACAACCATTCAGAGTTTTGATATATGTCAATAGATGGCTGACAAGATTTTTGAATTCTCGGGCCGTGGAATGGCTACTGGCAAGGGTTTGCAGTTCCCGCAGGGCAGATTCTCCCTCCATGAAATGGCCACCGCCCTTCCGCAGGCGACAAAGATTCTGGTAGAGCTTGTCAAACTCGCGGTACAAGCCGCGAAGTTCCTCTTGGTACCGGGCGTGGAGATTGTTTCCATTCGTACTTTGCTGCAGATAATTGAACATTCTGGCCAACACGATTGCGATAATGTCCTCTCCGCTCTGCAGGATACCAGCATCAATCGGTTCCAAGCAGATAAAGGATTTGGAGGCAAGAGGTTGGAGCGAAGCCCCTGACTCCTTGCTGCACTGCAAGGTTTGCAGCTGGCGAAGCACCGTCAACATTGCTGATGTTTTCCCAGTACCGCGGCTGCCTATGAAAGAAACCATCGTGTGAGTACGATGTAACGCTATATCCTGATAGGCCGATGGTTCAAAACAAGGGTCTTCACATGGGTCAAGCCAGCCGTTTTTTTGTTTGGGCGTGTGTCGCATGACATCGGATTGGCTTTCCTCCACAATATGATTGATAGCGGTCAATGCCTGGCGGTATTCTTTATTGAAAATGTCTTTTTGGGAATCTTTTACGCTTCATACGATAGTGCCAGCTTTTCGCAAATTCTCAAGGTTGGCAATCCGTGACTCCATCATTTCCATGTGTTTCCATCCTTTCTTTTGCAAAAAAGGGCACTGATTTGGAATCGATCATTAAATCGATTTAAATCAGTGCCTTATCATTCTATTTTATTCGCCCGCTGAAGTTTCGAACGCTTTTAACTCGCGTTTTACAAGAGTTTGCAGATACTCATCCTGAATAACACCATCTACCCAAGAATACAGAACTAACCACAAAACGTGCATAGGTTCACTATGTCGGTGATAGCCCTGCAGTGTTGCCCACTCCATTGTACCCGATTTAAGTGTCGCCTCCTGAGGCTTTTGAGCACTGCTTTCTTCCTGATCCGGTTCGCCGGCAAAGTCAATGGAGCGCCTAAGCAGCCAAGAGGCCTGATACATTTTGGCTGCCTGAAAGGCTTTGCTGACCCACTCTGTAACCATAGCAGTACTTCGATAATAGTTATATGCGATTTTGGCCAGCCAGATATAAGACTTAAAAGCGTATTGGGTCCGCTTCAAAGATAGTTGTTCCCAGTTTGCGGTAGTATCGGAATCCCTTCCACAAAAAAGAATCTCGGTCACACGCATAAAACCAATCTCAGCCTCTTGATAACGGCCAGCTCGAGCATCATAGCAGGAAACTTTATACTGTGCTTGGTAGCAATTGTCGTCCTGATCTAATGCCTGCTTGAAATACTGCACTGCTGCGCTAATATTGCCACCGATTTTTTCGTAATAGTTGCCGAGTTCGTATTGAATAAAAGCGTAATAAATGTCGCTGGGATGCGTCTGCGCCAGAATATATGAGTAATACTCACGTGCAGCAAACTCTAAATCTCGAGACGTTTTGCTGATGGAAGCTGCCAGCAGATAGGCGGCCAAAAAAGATTTATCTTTAGCCAACAGAATTTTGAGCTGTTCGATCAGTGTCTGCGCACTGCAAACGGTAAACCGAACTTCTTCTGGCGAAAGTCCTTCCTTTTCAACTGCAGCGATACAATCCAAATTGTCATCTGGGAGATAGCGCAAAGCGAGACAAACCTGACGCAGACATCTTCCAGCGTTCACACAGGCATAAACTCCGTAAACGCTGCGTCCATCTTCGTTGTTTCCCTCTGGAAGTGTCTCTTGAGCAGAAAGGTGCTGCTTATTGCGCAACACAGCATATACATACCAAAACGCCCGAAGCATTTCCACGATTACATGTTCCGGCGTAATTTTGCTGATGCCGATATTCGCATCGATGGCCTCCCCCATCCGAAGGACACGGAAAGCTCGCTTGTATTGAAGAAGGGGATACAGGTTGTTGGCAAGGTACAATTCACGTACTTTTTGGATGCATTTGGCATCCAGTACAAAATCCTTCCAAATTTTGGAAATCAAGTGCTCCAAAATCTGAGATTCCAACGTAGCTTTACTGTGTGTCTCATTTGACACAAGCGTGGTCCCCTCAAGCGTTTTCCAAACGTAGACTTCTGAATTTTGAGCAGAAAAATCGAAGCTCAGATAAACACAAATTGACCCACTGGAAAAGCCATATTGACTTTCCATCGGGTAATTCAAGAATATAACGGCGTCACTCTGTGAAAGCGATTCCACGTTCCACGCCTCTGGTGAGGGACGATCATAAACCAAACATCCCAGAAAGCGGAAAAACTCCTTTAAAAATTCCGCCTCTGAAGCACTTTCGAAGGGGTGCACAATTTGGATGGTCCGAATTAGCTGTACCGCCACTATGCACCCCCCCATCGCCTTCATCATTATCACAGTATATGCACTTCGAAAGAAACTATAACGCAATATATTATACAATAGATGGGCGGATGTGTCAACAACTTTGGGCAAAATCACGGAATTTTGTTTGTTAATTAGTATTTAGATATTTGAATTGCTCTTTGAAGCCCGATATCTGGCGTTCTTAAAAAAACGGCTCTTTTTGTGGTTCGCCCAGCATGGGCAACAACTGGGTGGTGAAAGCTTACTACGTGCTTGGCAGTAGTAATCGTTGAAGGCGAGGGTGTCCCTCATGAGTTGGAAGTTGGAATCTGAAGGAAGCCGGATGTTAGCTAAAAAATGCTGGAGGACAAGCTCCTGTACCGCCGAATAGAAATCATATAGTAGGCCGTATAGGGACTGATGAGTGTGCTGTGCGACACAAAGTCTGGTAATGTTCGAATCCCGCGTGGTGAATGTGGCTGTTACATGGGAGGAAAGGTGTTGCTTCTGCTTGGGACAATTTTACAGACGGCAAGTATCCGCGGCTAGATTGGCACTTCTGCGTAGCTGATAGGAAACGGACGATGAGGACCTACGCTGAATGACTTCGGCGCAGATTTTGAATGTACATTTGGAAACAGCGGATAAGAAAGCTGTGAATTCCGGTTGGTAATGGGGAAATTTCAGATGGGATTACTGGCATATAACCGCAAGATTGATTCTGAAAAGTTTAATTACAAACGAAAGCTTTGATGCAAGGTACTTTGGCATTGTGAACTACTACGAGTACTTGTATGTATACGGCAGAATGGCTGTGTACTGATTGGTACGCACAGTGGAGTGCGAGGTCGGCTCTTTAAAAGGGGGACGCCTACTCTATTTATGAAGAGGTATATCTAAGGCTAATACCCGATTATAGGCTGTGGCGTTTCATTTTCTATATAAATTTTATTTATAGATGATGTAGACTTACCGATAGAAGAAATGATAATTGATTTTGTTTTGACAACGCATGAATAAGCTGATATCCTAAAGAAAATGAAACCATTGTTGTTTGAGTAGAATGTTCAGAGTTATGAGAGGTAATGCTATGAACAATATGTTAAGCGCATCAGTACTGGATTCTTGGGCAAGAGAAAATCCTAGAAAAGCACAAGAGCTTTTACCAGAGTTGGTTTTGAGGCTGATTTTGCGCACATCCTCTCAAATTGCAGACTATGATTTTCCTATAGAAAAAGGAATACAGTATAGTGGCTATGATGGTGTTTTGGTTTCAGATGAAAAAACGAGTTACTTCCCGAAGGGAAAATCTGTATGGGAGTGCGGTACGAATGATGACTCGCTTTCAAAATTTGAGTCTGATATTCAGAAAAGAACAAACAATCCTCTTGGCGTTAATGTAACAGAAGCAACCTTTATATTTGTAACTCTTAAAATTTGGAATCATAAAAAATCTATAGAAGAATTGCGCAATGAAAGTCGAAAAAAATACCCATGGAAAGATATTAGAATTATTGACGGATGTAAAATTGCTATTTGGTTGCAAGAATTTACAGCTGTTGCTGCTTGGTTCGCCGAGGCTATTGGGCGTCCCTTTGATGGAGTACGTGATATTGAAAATTATTGGCGTGACTATTGCGAATCTACAGATCCCAAATTGAATACAGAGTTTTTCTTGATTGGAAGAGATAAACAAATAGAAGCTTTAAATGAATGGATGGGACAAAAGTCAGGGACTCTTATTGTTACAGCAGAATCTTCGTTAGAGGCAAAATTGTTCCTCGCAGCGTATTTCTTGAGTAAGTCAATTAAAAAGAATTCTGGTCGGGTTATAATTGTTGAGAAAGTGGAGTGCTGGAATCAGTTCATCAGGAAGGAGGAAAAGAATACTATATTAATACCGGCCTTTAACTTTACTGAAGATATTCAGTGCCCTACAGACATAAAAGTTTTGATTCCTGTTTCAAAATATTCCCCACTTTCAAAAATTTCTAAAAATGTTACGTCTGTTAAAATTGAAAGAAGGATACGAACATTACATAATAAAGCACTTGAGAGTATCGGAATTGATAACTTGGATTACGGGAAAATTGAGACATCAACACGAAGAAGCTTTATGCCTTTCTATAGAGCTATTACAAGGGTCCCATCTAGAAAACAGCCTTCATGGCTTTCAAATGGAAATCCAGAAGATCTAATACCAGCGTTTTTAGCAGGAAGTTGGGATGAAAAAAAGAAGGGGATAGGAAAGCAATTGAATTGCTATCGGGTCTTACATATGAGAACTATATAATAAAAATTCAAAAATGGCTGACTATGGAGGATGCCCCTATCTTTAAGGTCCTTTCTACATACCAAATGGTATCCATAACCGATTTGTGGACATTTTTGTATGATTCACTCTCCCCTTTGCAAGTAGAACGATTTAAAAAATGCGTACTTTTAGTTCTTAGTGCTGAAGATCCCACTTTTGAATTGCCGGAAGAACGCTGGTTTATGGCACCAATCCTGGGCAAGGGAGCAAAATATTCATCAGTATTAAAAGAAAGTCTGGCTATTGATCTGATTTTATTATCCGAGCAGAAGGATAGGGAAAATATATGTAATATTGATTCAGCTGAATATTATGTTGACCATATCGTAACAGAAATTCTGGCATCTATAAAAACATGGCAACAATGGAATTCAATTGCCGAACTGTTGCCATCTTTAGCGGAAGCATCTCCAAACTCTTACCTCAAAAAAATCGAAGCTGAAATTGAAGATCCTGAAAGCCAATTCTGACAGCTATTTAGACCAGCAAAAGATTTGTTTACAGGGAGAAGTTACTACACGAATGTTCTGTGGGCGTTGGAAAAGCTAGTATGGTTTGATGACTATGTTATTCGTGCTATAGAATTGTTGGCAAAGATAAATGAAAAACAATTCCAGTATAAACTTGCAAACACACCAATTAATTCGTTGTATTCAATATTTTGTGTTTGGTACCCACAGAGTTGTTTGAGTTGTGACCAACGTATTAAGTTAATACACCGATTGCAACGGCGACTCCTGATGATGCTAAGTATGTCTTGAATACACACACGAAAAAGTTTCATTTTCCAGCTTGCCCAGGCGTTAACCAAATGAATGAAAAAAACAAAAGTTTTACGGATGAGCCTCGTGAAGAATTGATCGCCCGAGGATATACACCTTGTGGGCAATGTGATCCGTAACAGGATAGACAGAAGCGGTATCTGCCCAATTAAGCAGATATCGCTTTTTTATAACCATTTCAATGGCAGGTGATTCAATGAAAGATAATAGACATAAGGAACCTAGGCAAAAACCATGGGGCCAGGCAGAAAGAATACAGACAGGATCCCGATTGCCGAAAACGATTGCACGGGAGGCTTGGGTGAAAAGCAAAGAAAACCTGATTCCGGCAAAACGCACAAATCCCGATAGCAACTACGCTTACGCACAGGAGATGGAAGAAGATAGTGTTCAACAAGTAGAAAATTGTTTGGAAGATGCTACTCTTTTAACGCTGCAAAAGGCAGGTGCCGCTTACAAAGACAGGATCGCCCGCAAAAGGGAACTGCATAAACCCCATCAGGAAGGTTCCCTGTATAGGAATACTCTGGAACCGAGAGAGAAGAAAACAGTAGTTCGAGAGCCCTCGAAAACCAATCCGCAAGGCACCTCAAAGCAAGAGCAGCAACGGTGTACTGTTCAGAAACAAATAGAGCAACAGGTCAAAAAAGTAGCTCGGGAAATACGTGGCGTTGATATAGAGCAAAAACAACTCCGCACTGCAGCCAATACTGCCCGCAAGGGAAAAAAGGCAGGTCAAGTAACACAACGTACACAAAGAATGATCTACCGGGCCAAGCAAGCCGCTGGGGAAAGCGCAGAAGCAACCAAGAAAGGGATTGCTGTCATACGCTCGGCGATTCGACATTGGATGACTGCCATGCAGAGCCTTGCGGCTGCACTGATTGCTGGTGGCTGGGTATCCGTGTTTATCATCCTGCTGATGTGTTTGATAGCCTTAGTAGCTGGGTCCGCTTATGGCATCTTTTTCGCAGCAGAGTCCCCTGATGAGAATGCTATCAGTGTGCAAGAGGCCGTAGAACTGCTTACCGAAGAATATCGGGACCGGTTGGAAAAAATCGAAAACAGCGTAGAATGTGACCGCCAGGAAATCGAGTCCAACGATGGTAGCTATGCCATTGTGTGGCAGGATGTCCTGGCGGTCTTTGCTTCTCAAACGGCGGGTGATGCCAACGGTACTACTGTTGCCTATTTGAACGAGGACAATGTAGATCGGCTGCGCACCGTTCTTTGGGATATGAACGAGATGGATTGGCGCACCGAAAGCCAACTCCAAGAGGAGGAACAAACAAATGAGGAAGGTGAGACAGAAACCACAACCATCACCGAAACCGTTCTGATCATTGAACTGACCCACCATACACCGGAAGAAATGCGGGAAACCTATCACTTTACAGACAGGCAGAATGAATACCTGACATTGCTCTCAGGAGAAGATACCGCAATCCTTTGGGGTAAACTGCTGGGTGGTTTGATTCAGGGAAGCGGTGAACTCATGGCGCCCGGTATGGATACAGTGTTTGCAGATGGGGCCCTACAATGGCCGCTGCCGGTGGCGGGCACGATCACCTCGCCGCAGGGCTACCGCACCGACCCGATCACTGGCGAAACCAGCTACCACAGCGGCACCGACATCGCTGTGCCCGAAGGCACCCCGATCCTGGCGGCTGCCGACGGCACCGTCACTATCGCCAACGCCCTCGACAGTTGGGGCGGCAGTTATGGCTACCACGTCAAGCTCGACCACGGCGGTGGATTGACGACACTGTACGCGCACTGCTCGAGCATCTGCGTCACCGCAGGCCAGCAGGTCAAAGCCGGGCAGGTCATTGCCTACGTCGGCCACACCGGCCGCGCGACGGGGCCGCATCTGCATTTTGAGGTTCATTCGTCTTGATGTCCGGCGCTTGCCGTCATGTCTTTGCGGTCAGATGCCTTGTGTACTTTCTCCAGCACTTCCCTTAAAACCGGTGGGACGGGCGCGCCCATCTCGGCGGCGTTTTCCAGAATGCTGCCCAGCTCCGTGGCAATGTACCAGGTCAAAACGACGGGCGTCAACAACATATCGTAATCAAACGGCAGTTGCAGGCCAAGCACATGGTTGATCACCAAACCCAAAAAGATATCGGTCAGAACACTTACACAAATCATAATGGTGCTGCCACCCTTGTGCCATAGCCCTTTCCGCGCCTTGCTGGAATTCCATGTTTTCTCCTTAACGGCCAGCGCGGTGCCTGTCACACAATCCAGCAGCATACAAATTGCATACAAAACCGCCAGCCACCCCAGCCAACCGTGCAGGGCAGCCCACAGCCCGAACGCACCGACACTCGCCAGTTTTTCCACAGTGTTTACTTGCATGATTTTAAATTCCTTTTCTCACAAAACTTCTGTTATTTGATCTATTATTTAAAGAGAATCAAGTTCAATAAATGTAAACGTCCACTATTTATATACAGTATAGCTGGATTCATAACACAGTGCACCAGACACACAACTATTTTTGCTCTTTGATTGGTGTTTCTAATTTTTTGAATTGAGATTTACAATTCGCTGTAAACGTTCTCTGTATATAGTGAACGTTCAAATTCAGCCAATTGGCAAAAAACGAAAGAAGGTAAATTTATGCTTTTTGAAGGTATTAATCGCATTTATCGTGATTATGGGGTGTTTGACTATCCCCGGTCTGGTGGGTCTCGCCATAATGGTATGGACATTGATGGCGTGAATAGTTTTGTCATTCGCATGCCGAGCTTTAATGGTAAAACGATTTCCGGCACGGTGACTCGCTCCCGAATCGTTACTGACCATAGTGATTCCACTTGGGAATGGGGCTATTATGTTACCGTTAAACTGAGTACCCCGCAGACTGTCGATGGAACCGCCATTCACTATTTGACCTTTGCACATAATGCAAGAAACCTTGTTTCTGACGGGGATACTGTCACCACGGGTACGCCGCTTGCTATTGCAGGCAAAACTGGCAATGCTGAAGGTGAGCATATCCACTGTCACCTTCAGGCTCGCAACGTAAACAATTCCGGCGCGTATAATCCTGTGGGCTTTTCTGGCATTCGAAACGAAAAAGGCGAGTACAACATCAAGACATCCGGGAGCATGCAGAAAATTGAACTCGGCCCGGTTTTGAATTCTCAAGCATCGGCAATTTGGAACAAAGCAAAGGCTCTCGGCGTAACCTATGCGGCCTTTTATGCCGATCCTGATAATTCGCGCCAGATTATTCAGTTGGGGCCTGTTTCAAATTCTATGGCATCTACCCTTTATTCCTATGCGGTCAATGAAATGAAAGTCTCTTATCGAAGTTGGTATATCTAACGATGCTATGGCTATAAGACAAACCCGCACGATAGAGTACTGTACTGCCATTAAGATGCAATGAACAAAGATGCGCCCTGTCGAAGACACAAAGCTTCGACAGGGCGCATCTTTGTCTGCATTGTGATATCCGTCTCCACTTTGTCGGAACATTTAGGCGGCCTATGGCAAAGCAAAGTTAACAGCGAAGCCAAAAAGACGTGTGGGTAGAATCTTGTAAAATGTTGCGGTGAGCCGGTGGTGTTCCGCCTACCTTTTAAGGCAAACCAACCCCTGCGCCTTGGCCAACCACTACGTCTCTTGCTCAATTCCCAAAAAGCAAAACGGCAGATACTCCCAGGACACATTACTCTGGACGCTGATTCTGTACGGGCGCTCGCCCGGCATGAATAGAATTTCCCCGACCTGCGCGGAGGACGGCAGATAGTAGGTGAGGGATACCGTCGCTTCACTGCTTGGCGCTGCGGCGGATTCCGGCGTACCCGCATACAGGGAACTGGAATCCTGCTGCGAAAGCAGCGTGACGCGATAGGCTGCGCCGGCCAAAGGATATTTGATCGGGATGGCTTCTTCCTCATGTGTTTCTATCTGCACCGGCTGCAACAGCCCTGTGCAATCCAGATGCTGCCCAAACATTTCCAATAGAACTTTTTCAAACACCTCTTGCGAATAGTAGGGGATGCCTGATTGGTAGACCAGCGGCTGTATTTTGCTTTGCGCAGTCAAATACAGTATGGTTGCAGAAACTGCGTGGTAGATGGTGTCGTCTGCCGCAAGAGTGCTTTTACTTTCCATTGCAACAAAGGTGGACGGCGCTAACCAGAGCAAAAGCTGGCTGTCTTCCAGAAAGCGGGCCAGATGTTCGGCCGCCTGGATGTTCTCTATGCGCCCGGCTGACGTTTTATAGGTTCCCCAACCATTTCCGCTGGGCGCAATGGCCATGCCGTAATAGCTGAAATCTCCCATAGACGTTCTGACATCCAGCGTATAGGGTGCCATCGGCAAGCCGGTGGTCATATCCGTTCCGCCGGGAATATATATATTTCCGGTTTGTGATTGTCCTGCTTCCAACTCCAAAGGAAATTCCAGCTGATTTTCCCCGAATGGCCAGGTTTCGTGTACAGGGCAGGAGTCTAACGATATCTGATCCGCATGAAGTTCCCAAAGCCCTGTTTCCCGCAGTGCTACGATCGCATCCTCTGGCAACAGGACCGGCGTCGATGCATCCTCGCCATAAAACTGATGGTTTGGATACAAAAAGATTGTTTCGATCGTGAGAGGCTGATCTGTATAGTTGGTGATTGTTATTTCGGCATAGAGAGCCCAATTGGGATTGTCCGGCTGGTCGTATAGTTGCTGATAACAGCTCCGCTCTGGTGAAACTGAGACTGCGAGCGGTTCGGCCGTCGGTCGCGGCTGAGCAGTGGAAGAAGGCAATGAATGTGTTTGACTGACAGACAAATGCGAAGAATTGCTACACCCAGCGAGAATAATTGTGGATAATATGATTGCCATCATTCTACTATGTTTTCTTCTCATCTACATTCTCCTTTGCATTCTTTTTGAAATTGTTCAGAAGCTCTTTTGTTTTGCTGTAAAGAAAGTTGCTCGAATAATCTAATAAAATTATATCGGTTCCGGCTGATCACGTCAACCATGTGGCGGATTCTGTGCTGATCTTAACTGTTATATTGCAGTGTTTTTGTCTTTGCCCCAAGCCTCTTTGATTTTTTGAAGCGCTTTGATTTTGGTTTGGTTGATGGCTTGCCGGGTTTTGTGCTTTTGCCGTGCAACTTCGGCAACGGATCGCTGTTCAAAGTAGATGGCATAAACGATTGCAAACTCGTACTCATTCAAAACCTTATGCAAGTCTTGAAGAGTCAATTGGTCATATTGGTCACATGTACTTGTCTTCTGCGCATACTCAAGGGCTTGTGGAAGCGTAGCATCTTCCAGGTAAGAAGTACCCCGTTCTTTTGCCTTTTGTTTTGATAGCGCTATATATATTCGTTTTTCACCGAATTGGCTATGTAACGAGTGACGGTGGCATCATCCGTTGAAGACAAGCGGCTCGTATCCCATGTTTTCAACATTGAGAGCAAAAAGCGTTGCAAGTCTTCAAAGCTGTCCTCCCTGTGCAGGAAGAATGCATACCGCTTTATGAGCGGTTTGAACTTTTCGACAAGTTCTAAGGCAGCGTTAGCGTCGCCACCTTGATAGTCAAGAATTTGTTTGTGAATCTCTGCAGGCATTTTTCTCTACTACCCCTTGGGGTAAAGAGAAAAACACTGCAGATTTGTAAAGCACTCTAAACAGAAAGGCGGTTAAAATAGGTGCCTGAATGGTATTGGCTATACCATAAAGCCCTGTACAAACAGGAATCATATTGGTATTCAAGCGCGCTTACAGCACATTTGATACTATAGTTTTAAACGCCTTCTTTTGAATACCTTTTCCCTGCATGTTCCTCATCGTTTCTTATTGCAGAACCGTCAAATTGGTGTCGGACACATAACAGATGCTACCGCTTGCGGAATCTGTATTGATAGCTTTGATCATCAACACTTTGCCTCCATTAACGCTTACGCTGATAGGGCGCACATTTTCATCTCGAACGATGTTATCGACACGGCCAACCAATACATCGTCCACATAGATTTCTACACTTATGTTTGCGTCACGACTTGTGTCGTCAGACGTCAAAATGTTGGCCTCGAATGTATCATACCGACCATCAAGCTTAAATTTTGCCCATGCTTCCTGCCAAGGGTCAAACTTATAGGATACACTGTGCGTTGTTCCGTACAAATCACGGACGGAAGCCACCTGCTCACATCGCTCGCTGTCTAACAGTTCCAGGTTGTCTAAGCGTTTGGTTTCCACCTCGTCTAAGTACCCCTGCGCTACAACTGTATCGATCTCGTCCATCGAGTAAGTGTTCAGCAAAACAGATTTTAAATTTTCAACCTGTTCTTGTAGCGCGGCATTTTCACTTCGTAATGTCTGCGTCTCAGAAGTGAGCGCGGCGTTTTGATCTTTCGTTGAGTTATATACGTTGATCAACTGCTCGGTGATTGCGACCGTATCACCAGACTGTGCCAAATCAGCAGCCTGAGCGTCATCTCCCAAGGTAGAGATAACATTTACAATGGTTTGCTGCGAGGCGTTTTGCAGACTGGTCACTTGGTTTTTAAGATTGGCCGACATCTGCGCTTGGAAAATTCCAAAAAAAGCGCCTACCGCTCCAAAAATCGCTGCAAGTGCTGTGGCAATGTTTTGGACTTTTTTCGCTTTTTCCTCTGTTTTCATCGTGGCGATTCCTCCTTTTTACCTATCGACCGTAGTCTATACCCAACTTGTAATACCGTTTCCAAATAATCGGCCAAGCCGAGTTTCTTCCGCAAAGTGTGAATATGCATATCTAGCGTGCGCGTTTTTACATTCGGGGGCAAATTCCAGATATTAGTTAATATTTCTTGGCGCGAAAGTACTTGACCCTCGTGCAGGATCAGGTAACAGAGAAGGCGATATTCCATTTTTGCCAAGCGGACAAATTTTCCTTGCGCCAGAACTTTATGGGTTAACAGTTCCACACGGATTGGTCCATAGATTAGCGCATCTTGTTCAACCGGCGGCATCCAAGATCGATCCTTTCCACTCGTAACAATCCCGCAAATATCCCCACAAGGTTGCAGTTCCAAGCAACACGACAACCAACAACAGAAGGATCACCCAGGCATTATTATAGGGGAGGCCCTCCTCGCCGGCATATCCTTGCGTTGTCAAGAAATTGGCCGAATGGAACAGCGGCCAGAACCCCAGCCACTCGATGCCGCCCTCCATGCCCGAGAGGCTCAACAGCGCGGGCAGGCAGTACCCCACGGCGCTGACGAACAGCGCAGGCAGCAGGTTGCCGAACACACGGCCCAGTGTGAGGGTAATTGCGCCCATGCAGAGGCAGGCGGCGATTCTACACACAAACCAAAACAGCAGCACGTCGGACAACGTAAACAGTGCGGGCAGGCTCTCAAACTCCGAAATGCTCATGGCCGGGGCAAACATCGCAGGCAAACCGTAGTCCCGCAGTACCTGAATGAGATGTGGCAAGCAGGAAGTTGCCGCGATGCCCACTGCTACGACAGTACTAACTAGAAGTTTCGCCCGTACCGTTCGTTTACGGCCCAGCGGCGTTGTGCAGAGGATGGTCTCCATGCCGCCGCGGCGCTCCATCGAGAACAGCCCGGAAAAGCAGAGCGCACAGGCCAATCCGGCCAGCAGCGCATCTTGCACATCAGCCTGACCAGTGAAGCCGAACAGTTCCTTGTATCCGCTTTCATATACCAGCCAGGCGCCAGGGTGTTCTTTCAGATAGTAGTTGATGTTCTGGTTGATGACTTGGCTGTAGACGCTGTACTTTTGCTGCAAGGAACTGAAGGCCAGCATTGCGTCGCTGGAAAGTTCGCCGGCTGCTACCTTCTGCTGGACTTCGAGCATCGGGGCAAATTCCTCGCCCTGCTCTTCCAGCCAATCGTAGGTCTCCGAAGTAAAGGGGCCCGAGATATGTTTCATGTAGTAGGCGTAATAGATTTCATCTGGCCCGATGTAACTTTCAGCTGTTACACCCTGGTAAACGCCAAATCCAATAAAGACGGCCAGCACCACCGCCGCGCCGTTGAGAAGCAGCAGCTTTCGTGCCTCCTCCTTAATAATAGAGGTGGCACAGGTCTTGTGCCGTAACCCCAGCAGAAACCCACGCTTGGTGGCAGACAGCAGTTGCGCGCGGGCGAACACCCAGCAAAACGAAAAGGCCAGGGCTCCGCCGTAAAGAACAGCTGCTGTCCACTCAACCAGCGGTAAACCGATAGGGTCACCGAACCAATACAGATTGCGGTAGTTCCCCAACAGCTCGTTGGTTTGCAGTAGGCTGGCAAGGTTTGCGTATTTGATGGCATTCAGCCGGCTGGTAGCCGGGATTGTGGCACGGATGCCGAACATCACGAGCGGCCCAACTAGGGCGGCAGCCCATCCGGCAGCCGCTCGGCGGGCAACCAACGCCGCCAGCATGACCCAAAGCCCCATGACAAAGGCCCCAGCCCACTTGGCTAGCAGAAAGCGGAACAGATACTGCCCAACCGTGATCTGCATGGTACAGCGCATTAAGGCGGGCACACTCTGAATCGTGCGGGTCAGCGGACCCAAACCGAAGGTGGCAGCACAGTAGGCGAGATTTACGCCGTAGAGCAACACAAGCACAGCCAGCAATGAGAGGGCAAACGAGCCCAGTTTTGCCAGCGCAGTGTGCAGACGTCCAGCAGGCAGACTGCGCACCAGCGAGAGGAGCCCGCTGTCCCGTTCCTGCCGGACGAGCAGAAGCGCCAGCACCAGCATGGATGCCAACAAAATCAGATCAGTAAAAGCATAGGAGATGGCGGTATACAACCCTTTTTGCGGGTAGTAGTCGATGGCCGTTTCGCCCAAACCGGCATACACCGCTGCTGTGACCTCGATGTTTTTCAGATCGTACCCGGTCTCATCGTTTTGGAAAATCGAGATGCCTGCCAACTGTCCTGCCTTGGTTTGCACGCTTTCCAGAAAGTCGGTGTACCCGGCCACCGTGTCATACTCATTCACCAGTTGAGTGAGCAGACGGTATTCCATCGTCAGGCTATCGGTGTAGAGCGTGTAGCTCTTGTCGCGGTACATCTGTTCGTACTGGTCGAACAGGGCGGCATTTTCCTCCCGGTAATTTTGTTGAATGACGCTGTTGCCATACGCTGAATCCCGGAAGTAGTTTTCCAACCGCAGCAAGGATTCAGTTTCGTCCAATTTGCTGTGCAACAAGTCGCCCTTGGCGGCCATATCCGAACCCAAGGCAGCCAAATCAGCCCCCACGGCGCGGTAGGCCGCAGCGGGGGGCTGGTTGGAAGTGGGACGGGTACCCATCCAGAGTAATAATAGGTTAGCGGTCACCAGCACGGCAAGCAGCATCGGGAACACACGGTTGCCCCAGACCTTGCGCAGTTCGGCAGTGAGCAGGCTCATTTCCCGTCTCCCTCCCCGAATACTGCGAGGTACACATCCTCAAGTCCCTGGCCGGGGGCGTACTTGTCGATGAGGTCCGGCACCGGGGCGGCGTCTACGATTTTTCCGGCGCGCAGCAAAATCACCTCCGTGGCGACGGTCTCCACATCACTGACTACATGAGTGGCTACCAGAATAATGCGGTCAGTGGCCATTTCTGCCAACAGTGTGCGCAGCCGCACCCTCTCCTTGGGGTCCAGTCCGGCGGTAGGTTCGTCCAGAATCAGCAGCTTGGGGTCGCCCAGTAAGGCAGACGCCAGCAACAGCCGCTGCTTCATGCCGCCGGAGTAGGCGGACAGACGCTTGTCCAATTCAGACGAAAGATTCACTGCCGCGGCCACGCGATCCACCTCAGCCGGGACGCTTTTGCGGGGAAGCTCTTTCAGTGCCGCCATGTAGGCCAGAAAGCGCCGACCGGTATAGCTGTCATACAACCCCTGCTGCTGCGGCATATACCCGAGCACGCGGCGGAAGCGAATGCCCCTAGCGGGTTTGCCGCACCAAAGCACCTCGCCCGAATCCGCGGCTAGCGTGTCGGTGATGATGCTGATGAGCGTACTTTTGCCTGCACCGTTGGGGCCTAAAAGGCCGTAAAGCCCTGGGCCGAGGGTCAGGGATACCCCGGCCAGGGCTTGTTTAGAACGGCTTCCAATGGATTTACGAAATGAGGGTGCGGAGATCAAGTAGGATTTTTTCAAATCTCGGATTGTCAATAATGCATTTGGCATAATTTCTCCAGTTATTATTGTGTAGAGGATGCTGTGGGAGCGATGCTATTCCAATAATCCTCTTGGGACATAATTACATACTGCTTTTCGCCTGTCGCTACATAGTGACTGTTGGCAGTTGTATCTGGCAGAGTCTCTTCACCAGATATAACAAGATACTCATTGCTGGAAATGGTAGTAACTCTTTCAAATGGGGTGTCTTGGTCGCCGGAAGAGTACAGAAGAGTCCACTGTTGAGGGGTGCTGCTTCCGGTTATCATGTAATAACCGTCTTCCATGCTTGATCCACTCTGATGTGAAGCAGTTTCAATCTTGATCAAAAGGTGTGTTGAATCAGCATCAACAAGGTTTACAAAAGCTTCCTCGGGGCTGGGAACCGCGAAACCACTAAGTGATGTTTTCTCTCCAGACAACAAATCCATCAAGCAAAAAAAGCCATTGTCCTTATATGCCAGTGTTGTCCCCTGCAGCAGTGAATCCACGGATGCGTTGTCAACAGTAACAATATCCTTCCTGTCACCAGAGACAGGGTCATAGGAAGAGTAGCAACCATTGGCATTTAGCAAAATGATTGTAGATCCGGCACTGCCTTTAATCCATTCCTGATTTAAGGCACAAAGTGTGTCTTTTGTACCGGTGACGGGGTTTACACGCACTAATTCGGCCTTTAGCTGGCCATCTTCCGTTGCTGTATCGAGCTCACAGTAGATGTTTGTCCCATCCGTAACCAGAGGACGATTTATCTGCTGATTTGATTCAAATGTAAATGTGGTTTTGCGGATAGACCCATCCAAACCCATCACCTCCAAGTGAGGCATGACGGTAGAGGATGTATCAGCAGAGGCATGTACGTTGCCGGGAAAAACAAGTACCAGATTCTGCCCAATTACGCAAGGCAAAATCCCGCCCGCAGAGTATGGCAAGTAACTTGTGCAGGCTTCCGTATCATGATTGCAATTTGGCTGGTTGCACAGGTAAATTTTTTCCATGGTTGCATAATCAAGATACATGAGATTAGCGGAACCGTCATCGCGCACGGAAGAACTCACATAGTAAAAACCGTCATTTCCGCTTCCGCCGTAATTCCAGCCATCACTGCGTTGCAAGGCCGTAAGCGTAACCGAATTCTGTGTAGAATCTTCTTGCGCCACTTCTTGAGAAGAAGTGTTTCCTGTTTGTGCTGTTGTGTTGGTAGTAGGACCGGCACAGCCAAATAGCAGGGCAGGGATAAGAGCTATGACGGCAATAATTCTTCTTCGCATAAGATGACCTCGCATAAAGTGTTTTAATAGTGGAAATAGTTTATTGGCAGATTGCGTCGTATAAAGGAACTACTTGATTGAGTTGCTAGGGCCCAATTATTAATAGTAGTTACACCACCCATATATCACGATAAGCCAGCCCGAAGCTCACAATTCGGGCTGGCATCTGTCAATTCAGTGAATGGGATTTGGTAAGAAAAATGTTGGGTTACTCAGGCAAGTTCATTCCATACATGTGCAACACTGCCCCAAACAACGTTGTTGCCGCTAACGTAGGCAAAGACGTTACCGTGATTTACCAGGCGGATGGTAAACGCGCTCATATTCCCAGCGTTAGAAACGACGGAATCGTTGTTATTGCTGGAAAGGTCACGATAAACATTGCAGTTGTTATTAGAGCTGTTGATGTTGAGAGTGTAAGCATTGCCTGCACTATCCGTTTTGCTGTTGTAAACTTTTTTGCCGTTGCCGCGGTTAGCAATAGACCAAATCTGGTCGCCATCACCAGTGCGGGAGTAAACCGTCACATTGCGGCTATTATAGGGTCCTCCGCTACCTTCCATGTTCAAATAGTTATTCCCGCCGATAGATTCGTTACGAATGTGGTATCCATTGTAACCATTATCGAAATCGGCAAAGGCGGGAATAGCCAGGGTGCAGGCCATTGCCAGAGTCAGGCAAACGGTCAAAATCTTTTTGGTCAGGGTTTTCATCGCACAAATCCTCCTTCTCATGAGATTTTGTGATTTGGGGTGGTTTCGGAGCAGACTAGTCATCACCCGTGCGCCAGTGATGACCATTACAAGTCGTGGTCAGTTCCCGGGTTCGCTGACCCTTTCCTGTGGCTATACGATACCACACCGTGCACGAGTTCGCCACTAATCGTGCCTAACTGCAAGAAAGCGTCGCTAAATGCAAAATCGGATGCAAATCTTCGCATCCGATCAGGTTCCTATTTCATGAATTGTGAGATCAATCTAAATAGAACATCTTGTTCTTCCGATGTAGGGGTTGGGGACGGAGAAACACTTGAGTGGTTGTGCTGGCGCAGCAAAGCCGCCAACTCTGTCAACAGCTTGATTTGCTCCTCGCTTAAATCCTGAAGTGTCAATGTCTTAGACTTTGATCCCATTGCAAGGTAGTCTAGCGAGACATCGAATATGTCTGCCAAGGCCGCAGCCGTTTCCAAGTTGGGATAGGTTCGGCCTGCTTCATATTTTCCCAGCGCAGATTGTCCAATCGACACATTCTTTTGCGCAAGGCGGTCTTCCACCATGCCCATTGTATAGTTCTTATCGTGTCGTAACTGCCGAAGCCGCTCACCGAATGCAAACAGCATGCAAATGTCTCCCCTCCCGCTTATATACATCTATATTACAAGTTGACAGCAGACAAAAAGACGTATAAAATAATTTGAATCTATTCATTTGTCCGATTTACTTGGAGACGTCTTGACAGAAAAAGGAGGGTCAGCTATTGTGATAAAAAAACGAGTAGACGCGGATCAATATCCGCAGGAAGGGATATCCATGTTACATATCCTGATTTGTGACGATGAGCCGGAATTTGCATCGCTGTTAAAAGCGAAGATAACAGGGTTGCCCACCTACTCACGGCGGCGAATGAGCATCGAATGCGTTACGGACCCACGGAGCATCACGGTGCAGATGGCGCGCGATATGGACCTGATTTTCCTCGACATTGATATGGGAAGCGTAAACGGAATCCAGTTGGCTGCCAAGTTTCGCGAAGTACGCAAAGACAGTATTCTGATTTTTGTCACCAATTATGGCGAGTATGCGGCGGAAGGATACGAAGTGAACGCTTTCCGTTTTCTGCCGAAGCTGCGCCTGGACGAAAAGCTGCCGGACTATTTTGAAAAGGCAGTGGCTGCATGCCAGGCACACGCGAGAACGCTGAATCTGATCTGTGATGGCGAAGAAACCTCTTTAGCCATTGATACGATCATTTATGTGGAAACAAAGTCTGGCCTACTGATTTTTCACATGGATGAAACAGACCGGCCGGAACGAAAAAGCAGAATGACAATGAGAAAATTGGAAGAAATGCTGGCCAATGAAGGATTCTTGCGTATCCACAGCAGCTATTTGGTAAATATGGCGTACATTGAGCGTTTGCTGTCTAGCGGTGTTACTCTACTTGACGGGAAGTTCCTGATGGTCAGCCAGCACAATTACCCCGAGATTAAGAAAAAATATCTGGAATGGAAGGGGCTCGGATGAAATGGGTTACGCTTTGAGTGTTATATTGACGAGCCTACAGGTATGGGCATCTTCGCTGCTATTCGACGTGTTTTTTGAGCGGCGGTACACCGGAAAGAAGTTTTATGCTTTGCTGGCCCTTTGGATGGCGGTTATAATTGTGGAAGCCAACATCCTCCAAAACCGCATCGGCGCTCTGTTGTTTTTATGTGAGATTGCTGCCTTTTATTTGATGAATGTAACGCTGTACAAGGGTTCCTGGGACCGGCGAATCTTTGTGACAGTCACACAGTATGCAGGCGCTTTTTCAATTTCTTACCTCACACAGCTGCTGTTTGCATTTGTTATGTCCATTTCATGGGAAGAACTGGTGAACCAAAGAGCTTTGTACACTGGCGTGCTGTTCATAACCCTCATTGAGTTTTTCAGCCTTCCTCTCATCCTTCGCCGCTTCCATTCACCGCTTACGGAACGCGCCAAGCCGCATGCCTGGGTAACACTTGGCGTATTTTTCCCGGGATGCACGCTTTTTATCCTTTTCATGAGTAAAGTCGGAGACCCGACCAATACTGCCTGGCTTGTTTGTCTCGCTGCCATGTGCATCGTTGATATTTCGCTGTTGTTCCTGTTGGATCAGTTAGAAAGCGGGATTCAGTCGAGGGAGATGTTGGCCGTCACTCGGCAGCGCGCCGAAACCCAAGCGTCGAACATCAAGGCACTAACAGACTCTTACTCAGCCCAGCGCCGTCTGACCCATGATTTTCGCAAATATCTTTTTACACTGTCCAATATGCTTGCGCTGGGTAAAGTAGAAGATGCGAGCAAATACTTGGAACAATTGAAAGTTCAACAAACCGAGCGAATCTTGCTCGTCAATTCTCATCATCCGACGATCGACGCTATCCTCAACCAAGCAGGTTATGAAGCGCAGTCAAACGACATCGATATTCAGTTTGTTTTGAACGATCTATCAAAGGTGGGTATCCCTGTGGTGGATCTTACCGTTGTTATGAGCAATCTGTTGGATAACGCGATAGAAGGCTGTCAGAGACTTCCGGCAGATCAAAAGCGCCGGATTCTGGTCAAAGCAATCTACACGGAGGCGCAGCCAAATTCACTGTTCTTCTCAGTAATGAATTCAAGCTTGCCGCTTACGATCGTAGGTGATCATCTCCCAAGTACTAAGCATCCGCCTGAATTACATGGCTACGGTCTGTCGAATGTTCTATCCATCCTGAAATCGTATAATGCCGAATATGTGATGACCTGCGAGGATAGACATTTTTTGTTTGCCGTTGAATGGCCGGATGTCGCACTTGAAAATGATGAAAACCGCAAGATGCCGGTAGCTCTTCAGAATCCCTAAAAGTTTGCAGTTACAGAGCAAATCTTGCACTTAGCGCAACTTTTTGGGCATTTTTACTCGGATAATGATATACTCTACATAACATAAAGAGCAAGGCAGGTGGGCGGCAGATGGAGCAGGTGGTCAAACACATGACCCATTGGTTACTGAAAAAGCATTTAATCGTACCGGAACAGTCGGAATGGTGCCATTATATGCTGATGCAATCCACGATGAGCATTCTTTCGCTTTGCCTGTTACTCCCGGTAAGCGCCGCCATTGTTGGTGTATGGGGGTCTGTGTTTTATACAGCAACTTTCCGTATCTTGCGTCAACGCACAGGCGGTTATCATGCTCGTACACCGCATGGATGCCTTTTGGTTTCATTCGTGTTGCAGGTTCTGTTTTCGTTACTTGCAGCAGCAACAAAAGATCTCTACGTTTTGACAACGGTTATTCTTTTGTCCGAAGTAGCAATTTTTCTGTTGGGACCAGCAAACCATCCCGAGTTGCATTTAAGCGCCAAAGAATTGAAAGCGGTAAAACCCAGAATGTATGTGCGTCAAGCCACTATGTTTTTGGCTTATGTTGTAGCGCTACTGGCGCATCAGGGGATGGTTGCCAGCTGCATTGCGATGGCCACCTTTGCGGTAGCAGTGCTTTTGGCGGTTGCGCATGTTGATGACGGTGAGATACACCGTTTCAAAAAAGAACACGTCAACCAAAAGGAGGTTATCCAAAACCATGAATGAGAAGGAATCCATGATGCACAAAGCAACCCGGAAGGCCCTTGATGTTATGATCCGCCGTACCTATGACGGCTGGCCGCCGTTTTCGCCTTGCGGTGTTTATCAGCCTCATCGCCCCGAAAAGCCCCTGCCCAAACCGCAGGAAAAGAAGTAAACAGTGACCGCAAGGTCCCCCCCCCATCGCGCCCGTCGCATCCCGTATGCGGCGGGCGTTTTTTATTTCAAAATTTTTTTGTGTTTAATGTAAAGGTCTATTTGACATTTGGCATCTACAATTTTGTCAGAGCCAAAATGAGGTGGTGAAAGGAAGTGGACGCGAACTGGCGAAGAGATGCGATTGTTGAGCTCCTTCGCCAGAAAGGAAAGGTGAAAGCTCGAGAACTAGCCAAGCGTTTTCATGTGACACGTCAAACAATCTGCCAAGACATAACTGTCTTATCGCTTCACTGCGATATTTACACAGAACGCGGTCAGAATGGTGGAATCTACCTTTTAGAAAAAAAAGAGGCCCATTCGTAAATCGCTTAATTCATCTCAGATTCAAGTACTTGAACAACTTTTGCCTTCTTTATCAGAGAAAAAGCGTCTTATCATTCAGTCCATGCAGCACATCTGTACTGTGGGCGTCCGGAGTTGGAAGGTTTGCTGGCATCGCTTTTGCACTATGGTATCCATACCTTCGGGGCAAAGGATGGAAACTGGATCGAGCCCGGCGGACGTCGCTGGATGGTCCTCCCCGGATATGATGAGGAGGTCTGGAATGGTTGAAGATAAGGAAAAGCATCTTTTCTTTCCACGGGTGTGGCTGTATGCGCGAACCAGCACAAAAGACCATGATGCAGTAGATTGGCAGCTGAGTGAATTAGCTGACTGGGCAGCACAGGAGGGGTACAGGGTTGTGGGCAGGAGCTATGACTTCACTTCGCCAAAGGTAATATGGTGTTCTGGTTTATCGGCCATGTTGCATGTAGTGCGACGAGGAGAGGTCGATGTGGTGGCCGTAACTTGGATCTCGAGCTTGGGGCGCACAAGGAAAAAACTGATCAAGATCTTGGCAACTTTGCAAAAGCACAATGTGGCTTTGATTACAACAGAAGAAAATCTGCGGTATCAGCTCTACCTGTATGGTCTGGATACAGTGCTGGTCAAGCATACCATGAGAAAGGCGGATGAACGGTCTTGCCCGACAGCATAAATTTAAAGACGCGCTATTACTCGATTACAGAATTGCCCGTAGTTATGAAAGTGTCGGATTTACAAGCCTTGTTCGGAATTTCACGGAGCGCATCATATCGGTTACTGCATACACCCGGATTCCCCGTGATTCGTGTAGGGGGCATGCTGCGAATCCCCAGGGACAGACTTTTTGATTGGATGGAACTGCAGTCCCTAGAAAATACCCCAAACCAGAACCCGAAGATTGTTGGTATTTGATATAGCTTTCTGCTCGGTTTTCGAGTATTGTTTGTGTTGCAAAAAAATAAGAAGGAGCGTTGAAAAATGGAAGGCAAAACGAAAAAGCCGATGCATCGCGGTCACAATGAAGGCAATATTCGCCAACGTACGGACGGGCGATGGGAGGTACGCCTATCGGCCGGCATCGACTATAAAACCGGCAAACCAAAGCGGACTTCTACCTGCTGCAACACGAAACAAGAGGCTATTGCGATCCTTCAGGAGCAGGCGCATGATATCCGTGTGAATGGTTGGCGCGACCCGATGTCTGTGACCCTGGGAGAGTGGTACGAATATTGGCTGGTCACATATATGAAAGACAAGGTCAAACAGTCCACTTACATGAGTTATCGCGGGTACGGGAATAAACATTTTTGTGTGTTGTACAAAATACGCCTGAAAAAACTGGAAGGCCGCATCCTGCAGGAGTTCTACAATTACAAATATCGGGAAGAGGGACTGTCGGCTAAAACGCTTCGCAACTACCACATGGCGCTGCACAAATGTCTGCAGCAAGCAGTAAAGGAACGGCTGATCGTAACCAATCCCTGTGATGCGGTTACCTTGCCATCGGGAGAAAAGCCGGAAATAGCGGCTCTCACCAATGAACAACAGCGTGCACTGGTGCAGATCAGCTATCGCCACCGTTATGGTGTGTTCGTACGGCTGGATCTCAGCACGGGACTTCGGATGGGCGAACTGCTGGCGCTCAGATGGGAAGATATCGACCTGGTCGGCGCCCAACTGACAGTAAAGCGCACGATCAACCGGTTGGCACGTTATGAGCAGGACGAGGGGAAGCACTCAACCGAGATTGTGTTTGACACCCCCAAAACCCAAAATGCCCGCCGGACGATTCCTTTGACCCGAAGCGTCATCGAGGATCTCAAAAGGTGGCGCAGCATTCAGCTGGCCGATCAAAACGCGGCCGGCGCAGCATACCAGGACACGGGCTTTGTGGTTACCAATGAACTAGGCATGTATTTTGAGCAACGCACATTCAAAGACTATTACAACCGGATGCTGCAGGATGCAGGTATAGGTCACTTTACGTTCCATGCGTTGCGTCATACCTTTGCAACCAGAGCCCTGGAAAGGGGAATGGACTACAAAACCCTGTCCGCCATCCTGGGGCATTACTCCGTATCATTCACGATGGATACTTATGTGCACAGCATGGATGAGCACAAGCGAAACGAGATGGATAAAATGGATGACCTGTTCGGGATAAGCCTGGAGATCTCGGTAGAGCAACAGCCTTACCCGGTGCTGTTCACCGTCACAGAAGAGGGATGCAAAGCCTTTGCGCCGGACTTCCCGAAAATACAGATTCAAGCCGGCACAATGGAAACAGCCCTGATGGAAGCGAAAAAGCAAATCCAAAAGGCGCTGAGCCAGTTCAAATACCCGCCGATCCCCACCCGGCAGGAAGACATCGTGGTGCAGGAGAACAGCGTGCTGATTCTCCTGAAGACAGCCTGAACAAACAGAAACAGCCCTGGCCAGATGGCCGGGGCTGTTGTCCGTTATATTGTCCGTTACGATTTTCCACCAAATAGAAATGAACGGTGGAAAAGAAAAAATCGTTTTGGGGTCATTTTGGGGTCAAAATCTAAGATTTTTAAGACTGTATTCCAAAACAAAAGAAAAGAACGGTAAAACCTGACGTTCTACCGTTCTTCATATGGTTGCGGGGACAGGACTTGAACCTGCGACCTCCGGGTTATGAGCCCGACGAGCTACCATCTGCTCTACCCCGCGATATTTAGTTGCTCTCTCTTGAGTGCCTAAATAGTATAGCATCCACATCCCGCAATGTCAATACCCTTTATAAAATATTTTTTGCATCCTGCCCCAAAAACAAAAGCCCGCGCAAATTAGTGGTTGAATCCCCTAGTTAAAACGGGTACTATTATAATAGAAAAGGATCGCCAAAATCCGGCAGATATCCCTTGCCCGGCGGGCGGCGGTGCAAAAAATAAACGGTGCCCCTGGCGCAGCAGCCGGGAACGCTGTGAATGAGGTTAGGAAAGTTATGAAACGTCTGGTCGTTGGGATTCTGGCACACGTGGACAGCGGAAAAACCACTCTTTCGGAAGCACTGCTCTACCGTGCGGGCAGTATCCGCAAGCTGGGACGCGTAGACCATCGGGATGCATTTTTGGACACCGATGCGCTGGAAAAAGCCCGCGGCATTACCATTTTTGCCAAACAGGCCGTGCTTACCCTGCCGGCCGGAACGGTGACGGGCACCCCGCTGGAAGAGACCCAGATCACCCTGCTGGATACCCCCGGCCACGTGGACTTTTCGGCGGAGGCCGAGCGCACGCTGCAGGTGCTGGATTATGCGGTGCTGGTCATTTCCGGCACGGACGGCATCCAAAGCCACACGATGACATTGTGGCGGCTGTTGGAGCGCTACCATGTGCCAACCTTTATCTATGTCAACAAAATGGATCTGCCCGGTGCGGACAAAGCCCTGCGCCTGCGGGAGCTGCGGGGCCGCTTTGGGGATGGCTGTGTGGACTTTACCCCCACCGTTCCGGCGGAAGAACGCGCCGAAGCCCTTGGCGTGTGCAGTGAACCGCTGATGGAAGCCGTGTTGGCAACAGGAACGGTGCCGCAGGCGGATCTCATCACGGCAATCACGCGGCGGCAGGTGTTCCCCTGCTATTTTGGCGCGGCTCTGCGGCTGGATGGCATTGACGACCTGCTCAATGGTCTGCAGCGGGATACCCGCATGCCGCCGGACGCCGGCAGCTTTGGCGCGCGCATCTTCAAGATCGGGGCAGACGAATCCGGCGCGCGCATGACCTACCTGAAAGTGACGGACGGCGTGCTGAAAGTCAAATCCAACCTGGTATCCCGCCCAGATGCCCGTGTGGAGTTTGAAGAAAAGGCCGACCAGCTGCGGGTCTACTCCGGCAGCAAATACCGCCTGGTCAGCGAAGCCCCGGCGGGCACCGTCTGTGCGGTGCTGGGCCCCACAAAAACCTATCCCGGACAGGGCCTTGGCGTACAGCCGGATGCCCGCCAGCCGATGCTGGAACCGGTGCTGAACTACCGGGTGGAGCTGCCGGAAGGAGCTGACCCCCACTGTGCCCTTCTGGCCCTGCGCACCCTGGAGGACGAGGATCCACAGCTGCATGTGGTGTGGAACGCCGCTCTGGGCGAGATCCACCTGCAGCTGATGGGTGAAATTCAACTGGAAATTTTGCAGAGCGTGCTGCAAAGTCGCTTTGGATTGGAAGTGGCCTTCGGCGAGGGCGGCATTCTATACAAAGAGACCATCTCTGCCCCGGTGGAGGGCGTGGGCCATTATGAACCGCTGCGCCATTATGCGGAGGTTCATCTGCTGCTGGAACCCGGCGAGCCGGGCAGCGGCCTGCAGTTTGCCAGCATTTGCCGCACCGATGCGCTGGACCTGAACTGGCAGCGGTTGATTTTGACCCACCTGGCGGAGCGCAGCCACCCCGGCGTGCTGGCCGGTGCGCCGCTGACCGATGTGAAAATCACCCTGACGGCAGGCCGTGCCCACATCAAGCACACCGAGGGCGGGGACTTTCGCCAGGCAACCTACCGCGCCGTGCGGCAGGGGCTGCGCACCGCGGCGGCCCGGGGGCAGGCGGTCCTGCTGGAACCCTGGTATGACTTCCGGCTGGAAGTCCCGCAGGACTGTGTTGGCCGTGCTATGGCCGATCTGCAGCGCCGCTGCGCGGAATTCAGCACGCCGGAAAACGAGGATGGCCTGGCCGTCATTACCGGCAAAGCCCCGGTTGCCGAAATGCGGGGCTGTGCGCGGGAAGTGACCGCCTACACCCGCGGTGCGGGCCGCCTGAGCTGTATGCCCCGCGGCTATGCACCCTGCCACAACACCGAAGCCGTGCTGGAAGCCATTGGCTACCAGCCGGATGCCGATACTGAAAACCCGGCGGATTCCGTATTTTGCAGCCACGGCGCGGGCTACCTTGTCAAATGGGACGAAGTTCCCGCCCACGCCCATGTGGCCAGCGGCCTGGGGCGCAACGCGCCCGGTGCCCAGCAGGCGAAACAGGAAGAAGCGGATGCCTCCGATGAAGCATCCGATGCCCGCCGCCGTGCTGCCGCTTACTGCGGCACACTGGAGCAGGACAAAGAGCTGCTGGCGATTTTTGAGCGCACCTATGGGCCGATCAAGCGCCGGGGGGAAGCCGCAGGTCAGCATGACCAGCTTGCCGCGCGCAAAGCCTTCCGCAGTGTGGGGCCAAGCCAGAACCGTACCCCCGCTGCACCGCCGCCCAGCGGGCCGGAGTACCTGCTGGTAGACGGCTACAACGTGATTTTTGCGTGGGATGAATTAAAGAAGATCGCGGCGGAAAACCTGGATGCCGCCCGCCGCCGGTTGATGGACATTCTGTGCAACTATGCGGGCTACCGCAAGTGTGTGCCCATCCTGGTGTTTGACGCCTACCGCGTCAAGGGCGTCGGGAGGGAACAAGAAACCTGGCACAACCTGCATGTGATTTATACCCGCGAAGCCGAAACCGCCGATATGTTCATCGAGCGCGCCACCCATGAGCTGGCCAAAAACCACCGCGTGCGGGTGGTCAGCTCCGATGGTGCGGAACAGATCATTATTCTGGGCAACGGTGCGCTACGGGTATCTGCCCGCGCATTTGAGCGCGAGGTGCGTGCCGTGGAAGCCGAGATCCGCGAATTTTTGGACCAGTAAGGGAATACTGCATCCATCCAAGCGCCGATACGGCGGGGATGATGGCAGAGTGTATTGAAAGGCAGGAAAACAATGGATTTTATGCTCAGCCGTGCCACACGGGTCACAGCGCAGTGGGCCAGTGCGCCCGTGCAGCATGCCGTGGCGCGCTTTTGGCGTGATATGGAAATGACTCTTTCCACCACCGGTTTTGTGCCGGATAACCGCCTGATGATCTGCCTTGCCCCCGCCCTGCCGCCGGAAAGTTATACGCTGGATGTGACGGAAAACCAGCTCACCCTCTGCGCGGCGGATGATTTGGGCGCGGTGTACGGCCTGCTGGATATCAGCCGTCATTACCTGGGGGTAGCACCATTCTGGTTCTGGAACCAGCAGCAGTTTGAGCCCAAACCCTTTGCCACTGTGCCGGAGGGCCGCATTACCGGGCCAGCCGCCGCTGTCGGCCTGCGCGGGTGGGATCTTTCGGATGCACCATGGCTGTCCGCCTGGGCGGATGCCACCGAAAACGGCTGGGAGATGATTTTTGAATCCCTGCTGCGCTACCGCGGCAATATGGTGCGCACCGACAAACAGGCGGACCTTGCCACCGCCATGGGCCTGCGCCCTGTGCAGAACCCGCAGACCCCGCTGGGGGCTGCCCCGCAGCAGGCTGCGGCGGAAAACCCGGAAGAACGCCATAAAATCTGGCAGGATTCTATCCGCACTCTCAAAACCAGCCCGCGCATCTGGGCGCTGGGCATTGACGGGATGGGGGGTGATCCCGATGGCACAGCCAGCACTGCGGCGCTGCAAGAGCAATGGCAGCTGCTGAACGCCACGGTGCCCGGTGCCGCTGCCTATATTCTGCTGCAGGGCGAAACCGTTGCGCTCTACCAGGAGGGAAAACTCAAAATCCCGGATAGCGTTATCCCCGTTTTAACCCCGGCCCCCAGTGCCAGCAGTGCGGGCGGCCCTGGTCCCGGCGCGCAGCACGGGCTGTGGTTCAGCCTTTGCCGCCGTGATAAGCTGACCGGCAACCCCATGACCGCTTACCCCGGCGGCGATACCGCCGTTAACGGAATGCTGCAGGGAGCCTGGCGCGGCGGGGTGCGCAGCTTCTGGATGGTTGGCACCGGGGACCTGCGCCCCTCCCTGATGGAGTTGAACTTGACCGGTGCTTTGTGGTGTACCCCGGATACCGACTGCGCCGCGCAGCGCACGGCTTACCTGCGCTGTACCTACCGTGCGCCGGATGGCTGGGCACTGACGGACAGCGCACTGGTGGTTTATTTAGTAATCACTATTTTTTTACTGGTCACCTTCCAAACCGCAGAGGA
>OHAI01000166.1_pt1 | contig 46581 bp, 39 predicted proteins | sample 1577091 | NCBI WGS metagenome assembly OHAI01 (sample SAMEA3541548, study PRJEB24748) | human gut metagenome | biome: human gut; feature: human-associated habitat; material: faeces | place: China | collected 2012
ATTTGGACGGTCGATAACGGCGTTACGTAGCAGATACGGGCAGACTTTAGCCTGTCGCATACGTTTAGAAAGGTTCATTTTTGGATAAATTGGATCAATCCCCATTTCATTCATATAACGGCGCGTTTTCCGGCGACCAACCTGATGCCCACGCTTCTTCAGTTGAGCAGACAGTTGTCGTGCTCCCCAGGCCGGATTATCCGTGTGTAATCGATCTATGATCGATTTGCAATCCAACTCCTCCTGAGATATGGGCATGCCCTTGTAATAAACACTGGTACGATTGATATCAAGAAGTGTAGCTCCTGTTTTAACTGGAAGTTCTTTAGTCTTCAAAAGGTTTTGGACTAAATTTACTCTCGTAGTCAGGTCCAAGTGTTTCTTCAGATTTTTTTTTCAACCAATCCACCTGCATGGTGAGCTGGCCAACTTTTTTCGCATATTCAGCTTTTTCCTTGCGTTCTAAAGCGAGTTTTTCTTTCAGATTATCCTCTCGTGTGTCATTAAAAACCACGGATGCTTTATCGAGGAACTCCTTCTTCCAGTTGCGGAGAAGATTCGGCTGAATATTGTTTTCGGTTGCGATTGTATTTAAGTCTTTTTCTCCTTTGAGCAGTTCAATCACTAATTCTGATTTGAATTTGGCAGAGAAATTTCTTCTTGTTCGAGACATAATAATAATCCTTCTTTCTGTAGTGTTTACAGTATATCAGATTCATTAAGAAATGTCTCTTGAAGTGTCTTAAATTACGATACCATTATACAAAATTTTAAGATAATGCACTATCAACACACTCTTAAGTTTGCTTCTAAGTCTTATTTCCATAACTTTAGGGTTAACCATACGCAAGACCAATCACTCTCGGACAATACTCATGATTTTCGGTAAAAAACGTAAAAGAAATAAGAACAATTAACAAAATGTATAATAACAATCAATAGCGACTAATGATTTTCATGTAAAAGGACACCAAACTATACGGTGTCCTTTTCAAATTCTTACGTCATATCAAGGCTCATTCAATCGTGGTAAATTCGTGGTAAAATGAGTGCTTTCCTATATTTCAAAATGCTTGAAAGTATAGTGTTTATGCGGATAATCAAAAATCAGATATAAAATTTACTTTAAATAGTTGATTATAATGATATAATTGTAATTGCAAAACTTATAGGGAGGCAATAGGAGAATGATTTATACATATTATTACAATTCACCACTTGGAAGAATTACAATGGCTAGTGACGGTGATTATCTCATTGGCTTATGGTTTGATGGACAAAAATACTATGCCGATTCAATAAAAGGAGAGCATATAGAAAAGTCACTTTCTATTTTTACAGAAGTGACACAGTGGCTTGATATTTATTTTAGTGGCAAAGAACCTGATTTTATACCACCGTTATTGATGAAAAAAACACCATTCCGTAAAGCAGTATGGGAAGCTATGCTCACCATTCCATATGGCAAAACTATGACCTATGGTGAAATTGCAAATATAATAGCTAAAGAAAAAGGCACTAATAGAATGTCTGCTCAAGCAGTAGGTGGTGCAGTCAGTCATAATTCTATTTCAATTATTATTCCTTGTCATAGAGTTGTTGGCACAAATGGTAGCTTAACAGGTTATGCCGGTGGAATAGATAAAAAGATTCAACTACTAAAATTAGAAAAAACAGATATGAAAAATCTTTTTATCCCAAAGAAAGGCACGGCACTATGATAAAAAATTACATAATAACAAACTCGATTTTAAAACTGATGTTCAAAATCATTATTGTTATAGTTTAAAACTATAGCAAACTTATAATTATATATATTATACAAATCAAAGTGATTGTTATATAATTAACACCAAGCGATATAAATATCGGTAAAATATAAATTTTGATTTGGAGAATATTATGAAAACATCAGTTATTGGATACCCTAGAATCGGTACATTAAGAGAACTTAAGTTTGCTTCCGAAAAGTATTTCAGAAAAGAAATCACTTCAGTTGAACTTTTGGATACTGCAAAGTTTTTGCGTGAAATTCATTGGAATACACAGAAAAATTCCGGTATAGACTTTATTTCAAGCAACGATTTTTCTTTTTATGATATGACTTTAGATACAGCAGTATTATTTAATATCATCCCAAATAGATATAGGGAACTTAATCTTTCTGATCTTGATACTTACTTTGCTATGGCTCGTGGTTTTCAGGATAATTCAGGTGATGTTAAAGCACTTGCAATGAAAAAGTGGTTTAACACTAACTATCACTACATTGTTCCTGAAGTTGAGGATGATACAGAAATCAAGCTTGTTGGCAACAAACTCTTTGATGAATACAATGAAGCAAAGTCTTTAGGTATCGAAACAAAACCGGTTGTTATCGGTCCATATACTTTACTAAAGCTATGTAGATTTACCGGCAACAAACCTTGTGCTGATTTTGTAGATGCAGTTATCAATGCTTATAAGGACTTAGTTGCTAAGTGTGAAGAAAACGGTGTTAAGTGGTTACAGATTGATGAACCGTCACTTGTAAAGGATATGACAAGTGATGACCTAGCATTATTCAACAAGATTTATGGTGAAGTCCTTTCAACTAAGCAGAATTGCAAAGTCCTTCTACAAACATACTTTGGTGATGTAAGAGATGTATATGCTGATTTAATTAACAAGCCATTTGATGGTATTGGTCTTGACTTTATTGAGGGTAAAGAAACATATAACCTAGTTAATAAGTTTGGTTTCCCAAGTGATAAGGTTTTATTTGCAGGTCTTGTAAATGGTAAAAATATCTGGAAGAACCATTATGAAAAGACACTTAAAACTCTTAATGATTTGAAGAATAAGGGTATTAACACAGTGCTTTCAACATCTTGTTCATTACTTCATGTTCCTTACACTCTAAAGAATGAAACAAAGCTAGATGCTAAGTACCTTTCTCACTTCTCATTTGCAGAAGAAAAGCTAGTTGAACTATCAGAGTTAAAATTATTAGGTGACTTAAGTGATTATGCAAATGAAGAAACATACAAGAATAATAAGAAGTTATTTACAGAACAGAGAGATTGCTTTAATCAGGCTGTACATGACAGACTATCCAGTGTTACAGATAAGGACTATACAAGACTACCTGCAAGAATAGAAAGACAGAAACTTCAAAAGGTAGAACTTAACCTACCGATATTTCCAACAACAACTATCGGTTCATTCCCACAGACTAAGGAAGTAAAGGTTAACCGTTCAGCATTTAAGAAAGGTGAAATCTCTAAGGAAGAATATGTAGATTTCAACAAAAAGAAAATTGCAGAATGTGTAAAATTTCAAGAAGAAATCGGTCTTGATGTACTTGTTCATGGTGAGTATGAAAGAAATGATATGGTAGAGTACTTTGGTGAAGCACTTGGAGGTTTCCTATTTACAGAAAAAGCATGGGTACAGTCATATGGTACAAGATGTGTTAAGCCTCCAATTATCTGGGGTGATGTATATCGAGAAAAGCCAATTACAGTTGATTGGTCAGTATATGCTCAGTCATTAACAAATAAGATTATGAAAGGTATGCTTACAGGCCCTGTAACTATCCTAAATTGGTCATTCCCAAGAGAAGATATTTCTATTAAAGACTCTATCTCACAGATTGCACTTGCTATTCGTGATGAAGTTCTTGACCTTGAAAAGAACGGAATTAAAATTATCCAAATTGATGAGGCAGCTTTAAGAGAAAAGCTACCACTTCGTAAGTCTGATTGGCAGAAAGAATATTTGGATTTTGCAATTCCTGCATTTAGACTAACTCATAGTGGAGTTAAAGCAGATACTCAGATTCACACACATATGTGTTACAGTGAATTTACAGATATTATCCCTGCTATTGATGATATGGATGCTGATGTTATTACATTTGAGGCATCTCGTTCAGATTTGCAGATTTTAACTTCATTAAAGGAACATAACTTTGAAACAGAAGTAGGTCCGGGTGTATATGATATTCATTCACCAAGAGTTCCATCAGTTGAAGAAATTGTTAATGCACTTAACTTAATGCTAACTAAGATTGATAAAGAAAAGCTATGGGTAAACCCAGACTGTGGTCTGAAAACAAGAGGTATCCCTGAAACAGAAAAGAGCCTAAAGAATATGGTTGAGGCTGCAAAGATTATTAGAAAAGAAGTAAAGTAATGGAAGTTTCTGAACTATATAAAGACAAAAAGAAAACTCTTTCTTTTGAAATTGTCCCACCTGAAAAGAACAGTGAATTAAGCAGTATTGACGAAACACTTGATATTTTGTGTGAACTTAATCCTGATTTTATCAGTGTAACCTTTGGCACAGGTGGTAGCGAAAACTGTAACAGCACCATAGAAGTTGCAAGAAAAATCAAAGAAAAGTATAACATTGAACCTGTTGTTCATTTAACTTGCTTAAATTACAGTAAGGATGAAATTGACTTGATTGCACAGCAGTTACAACAGTCAGGTGTACAGAATATTCTTGCTTTAAGAGGAGATAAAATTCCTAATATTCAAGCTAAGAATGACTTTAAATATGCATCGGATTTAATTAAATATATGAAGTCAAAATACGATTTTTGCTTTTTAGGTGCTTGTTATCCTGAATGCCACCCAGAGTCAGAGAACTCAGTAGCTGACATTAAGCACCTGAAAGAAAAGGTCAATTCAGGTGCAGAAGTATTACTTTCACAGTTATTTTTTGATAACAATTATTTCTATGATTTTCAGGAAAAGTGCAAAGTTGCTGATATTGATGTACCGATTATAGCCGGTATTATGCCTGCTATCAGTAAATCTCAACTTGAGAAAATGGTATCTTTATGTGGAGTTACAATCCCACCACAACTTGAAAGAATAGTTAATAAATTTGCCAGTAACAAAGATGCCCTTTTTGATGCAGGTATGTCCTATGGTATAAGCCAAATCATTGATTTACTTACAAGTGATGTAGATGGTGTTCATATCTATACAATGAATAATCCAATGGTAGCAAAACGAATTTCTTCAGAAATTCATAATTTTATTAAGTAATTACTACCTACTAAATTTGTTTTACCCAATATTCTATATACCCTAAAAGTCGGTTAACATAAATTTTATGTTAGCCGACTTTCTTTTAATATTAAGGTTAGCAATAGCTAACTAACGAAATTCTTTTTTATCAAATAATATTTTAACTAATTTAATATATATAACTACTAGGAAACCTTGAGAAAACTTCATTTAATGTCATTTATATTATAAAGATTATTTTCCATAGAATATACAAGGTTATGAAGTTGATGGGCTGAATGTATATATTCATTATGTTTATGAAGTTCCAATTGAACATTAACGGGAAGAGATAGAAAGAATTTCCTTGTACTATTACTGTTTTGTATCAAATTTTGCAAATTATCATACTTCAAAATAACCACCTCAGTAATTATTATAGATATGAAGTGTCATAAAATGCGTATATAGCTTAGATTATTTTAATTATAATCTAGAACAGAGAGGGGAATGTTATTGATATATTGTGGTGGAAAAATTCAAGTAGAGTAAGATTTACCGGTACAGAAAATAAACCGGAATTATATTCTTATCCAAAGAAACACTTTCTATCCTTTATAAAAGGTTGTGTAATGTTTGTTATAGTGGCTATTATTGACGGATTGTTACTTACAATTATCTAGAAAAGTGATAGTCTTGAGTTATAACTACCCATAAAAAATACTATACATACATTATAATTCTTATTGACAATGTGTTAATAAGAATTATAATGTATGTATGAAATGATATATAGATATATTATTTTAGTGATAAGGGTATATTTGAAATTAATTTTAGGAGTGATGAAATTATGTTAAAGGACAAAGTAGCAGTTGTTACAGGTGGTACAAGAGGTATAGGTTATGCAACTGTTAAAAAGTTCCTAGAAAATGGTGCAAAAGTTGTACTGCTTGGTTCAAGACAGGAAACAGTAGAAAAAGCTGTTACTTCTCTAAAATCAGAAAATTCAGCTTGGGAAGTTAGTGGTGCATGGCCAAATCTAAAGGATGCAAAATCTGTTGAAAATGAAATTAACAGTATTAAAGAGAAATATGGTAAGATTGATATTCTGGTTAATAATGCCGGTGTGTCAGATAGTACACCACTTGATAAATACACATCAGAGCAATTTGCAAACATTATGCAGTTAAATGTCAATTCAATTATGAATGGTATTTTACCAACTGTAAAGATTATGAAAGAGCAAGGATATGGTTGTATCCTAAATACAAGTTCAATGGTTAGTATTTGTGGTCAGCGTTCCGGTATTGGTTATCCAACCAGTAAATCAGCAGTTAATGGTTTAACATGGTCATTAGCCAGAGAACTTGGACCTTTTAACATTAGAGTAAATGCAGTTGCTCCGGGTATCTCAAATACTGATATGGTGGCTTCATTACCAAAAGAAATGATTGAACCACTAAAGGCAGCAATTCCACTTCGCAGAGTAGGTGAACCGGAAGATATTGCAAATGCTTTCTTGTTCCTAGCAAGTGATATGGCTTCATATGTAACCGGTGAAATTTTATCAGTAGATGGTGCTATGAGAACTTAATCAATTTTAAATAGTAAAAATTTAGCCTGAGAAGATACATTTAAGTATTTCCTCAGGCTTTTGCTATGCCTATTTAATTTTAAAATTGATTTCCTTGTTATTCCTCAATAATAGGAATTATCATATTTTCAAAGGAATTTCTCATTTTTGGGTGACGAATAAGAAAATGGATTGAAGGAGTTTTATTTTTTGAAACCAATACATACTTACCTTGATGTATATAAATTTGAATATTTCTAAAAGGAAATTTATGATTTTCTATTGCCCTGTAATTAGCATTATTCTTTTCAAATTCTTTAATCAGTTGTAAATGTTCTTGATAATCTTCCCATGTGTAATAAATATCTTTTTCAAAGAACATACCTGAAAGTGGTAATGCAATAGGAAACTTCTCAAATTCATCTTTTGATAGGATTGGAATTTCTTCTGTAATGCAACTATGTTGCAAAATAGCATTTATCATTTCTTTTTGTAAAGAAACATAATCCATAATTTTATTCTGCATTTCTTTATCAACATTATTATTGTTCAAGATACTTGACAACAATTTATCCGAAATTGTATGTAACGATAATGAAGACAAAATACAGTAACGATTCCCTTTTACTTTAGAGTCTGAATATAAGAACTTTTCATATTCTTTATGTGAGTCCTTGCTGTACACTTTCATTAATGGGGTGGCCTTTGAAAGTAAACATTTTGCATATTCCTTGTAGTGAGCAACTTCATTTTTATTTTTTGTAAGGTAATACTTACCCTTATTATGGTAACCGGTAATTGCCTCACCAACTAAAGCAACAGTACCAGATACTTTGATTAAATGAGAAAAAGCACCTTCTGTTTGCCCTTTTAAGTAGTATGAAGATATTTGTCCTGTCATATACATAGGTATCCAACTTTCTAAACCAAGCATCATATCTTCAAATGAACGGTCTATATTATGAATTTGATTAAAGTGAAGTCCTTTCTTTAGCATCAATGCCATACCAAACATCCATTTTTTTGGGAACTCAGGGTCTTTGGCCATTTCATTCATTGGCATATCACTGTACATAGTTACAGGCTCTTTAGATTTAGATAATACAGTTGCTTTTAGAAATTCAAGTTCACTTTCCATCATTTCTTTTAATCCATAGTAACTTTTTGAAGTAGGTAGCTGAAATGGTACAGTAGGCACTTTTAATTTGTCAAAATTAATTGCTCTTATGTATTCATCTAAATTAAATTCATCAATTTTCTCAAGAAAACCTGATATATCATCTTTCTTTACTTTTACTGAATCGTTATCAGAAAGCCACTTTGCAAGTAATAAAGTATAATTATTAGGATTGTTTAACTTTGAACTGTCACAATTAATTAGTTTGGAAACTTGAATTTTATCTGAGTTACTATTATATCTACGAACAATAAAACCTACTACATTGTTTATGAATTCTTGTGGATTAGCTGGTTGTCTTTGTCCATTCTTAATTCTCGAAATATATGATGGATCAAAATTCATAAACTTTGATAATTCAGATATATTTACCGATAAAGTGTTAAGTAAAATATTGAAATTAGATTGCAAGTTTTTTGTATCAATAACAGTATTTTTAACCAAAGGTAAAAATTCACTTGTTACCGACTCAATAGTAAGAGATTTAATATCCTTAATCTTACTGATTTCAACTATGCCTTTAACTAAATTTGTGAAATTATCAGAATTAGATTCCGGTACTCTGTCACCTGATTTATATCTGCTAATCGTTGCAGTAGAAAGGCCTGAAGTATCAGATAAATCTTTAGCAGTACAATCAAGTAATTCTAAATATTCAATAAGTTTGTCCTTAAATTCCATATTGCTACTTCCTTTAATTTTATATATTTATTATACAACTATAATACTTATATTCAATACCCTAGTTTCCATTTTGTCAATGCCTATTTGGAAATAATTCTATTACTTATAAATATATTTGTTATAATCTAATTAAAGATAACATATTTATTGATTATTTATTTAAGAAGTTACTTTCAATTTGTTTATCATATGAATATTTTTGATATTCTAAAGATAAAAAATTGAAATAATCAATATTATTTTTAAAGAAAGGCAGGAATTTATTATGAAAAAAACTTTTAAGACAAAATGGTTAGCTATGTTTTTATCTTTGCTAATGGTTACATCATTAGTGCCTATGTCCGTTTATGCAGAAGATAATGATGATCATTCTGTTAGGAACATTGACATTACAAATGTAACCTTTGATTACAAAGCAGGAATGTCACCGGTTGCAACTGCTAAGATAGCTAACAGTGATGCTCACTATGAAATTGAGTGGGAGTGCTGGAGTGAAATAAGAGAAATAGATGAAACGACATCTTGTTCTGCGGCTTATTGGTACTCAAATCCTTCTTATATGCAATTCCTTAAGGAAGATGAAAAGATTTACAACTTTAAAGACAAAATACAGTATTATTATTCAATACAGTTTAGAGCAAAAGACGGGTACACATTTCCTTCTGAAAATGAAATTTCCGTGACTATTAATGGTGAAAAGATTTCCTCGGAATATTATGATATTTATGATAGTAATATATTTGGCGTAAGTGATTTTAAAGATATTAGACTTGCCCAAATTAGTAAAGTAGGAATTGGTGGAACAACTCTTTCATATCAAGTTGGTGATACACCAAAAGCAACTTCTTTTAAAAACTATGATAACTATTATGATTACAATATTGAATATGAATATTGGGAAGAGATGGAAAGTAAAGATGATGGTTCAGTTGTACCGGTAGCCTATTGGTATTCTGATGAAGAAAAAAATAATGCTTTGCCTGATGATAAAAAGATAACTAAATTTGAAGAGGGCAAGACATATATGTACAGTATAGCCCTGAAAACTAATAACGGTCGTACATTTGCAGGTTCATCAAATTTCACATTTGTATTTGACGGTAATGTTATAAAGCCGGAAAATTATACTATTGGTGAAGACAACACAACTTTATTTGCATTTGCTCTAAAAACAATTAAACCTGTTAAGATAAAGTATATTGATAAGATTGAAGTCAATAATGCAAAGTTAAGCTTTAATGTTGGGGATAAACCTGTATTTACAGGTGAAGTTCCTAGTGATGCACCTTATTATATTGATAATGAAGGTTGGTTCACATATAAGGGTGGTATTACTTCTTCTGAATATTGGAACGGTAGATATGGTGATTTTGAAGGTAGTTGGGGTAAGTTAATAACTTCTTTTGAAGCTAACACTAAGTACAGCTATAATGTCTATGTAAAATTAACTGATGAAGGCTATAATTCAGGTTATCGCTTTAATGAAAATACAAATATTGTTGTTAATGGTGTTACCTATAAATTTAATAATGAAACAACAAGTCTAGGTTTAAATGGCGAAACCATATGGTATTATAACCTACTTGATATGACACCTAATAATGATAATCCTTGTATCAATGGTCATACAAAAGTAAGAACTGTAACAAAAGCTACAATCAATAAGAACGGCAAAATAGTAACTACTTGTTCAGTATGCAAAAAGACACTTTCAACAGCGATTATTCCTAAAATATCAAGTATTAAACTTTCAAGTAATACCTTTACTTATAACGGTAAAACTATCAAACCGTCAGTTATAATTAAAGATTCTAAGGGTAAGAAAATCAATAATTCTAATTATACTGTTGCATACAGTAAAGGTCTTAAAAATGTTGGTAATTACAAGGTTACAATAAAGTTTAAAGGTAATTATAGTGGAACAGTTAACAAAACTTTTACTATTATTCCTAAATCAACAACCTTAACTAATTTATCTTCAAGTAAAAGGAAAGTAAAAGTTAAGTGGAAAAAGCAAGTTTCTCAAACTAACGGTTATCAGTTGCAATATAGTTTGAACTCTAACTTTAAGAGTGCAAAATTATTAAATGTAACTAATAATAAAGTAACTACTAAATTAATTTCTAATTTGAAATCTAAGAAGAAGTATTATGTTCGTATTAGAACTTACAAGAATGTTAAAGTCAACGGTAAGTCAACAAAGCTTTATTCTAAATGGAGCAAATCCTTAAATGTGAAAGTTAAATAATTTACTTAAGTCACCTATCATGTTGGTAGGTGACTTATTTATATAGATAAATTTGACAACGAAATATATTTATTATATACTATCCTCATAAACTATTTGGAGGGTGTTATGAAAAGGACATTATCAATTTTACTATCAATTATAACTTTGCTAAGTGTGTTCATTTTACCAACCAGTGTAAGTGCTGATGAAAATTTTGATGAAGTTGACACTAAGAATGCTATTGCAGTAACTGTTAATGAAACACAGTACAAAGAGAGTGATTTAACTTTCACTAAAGAAGAACCTATGAGGACTTATAAGATTACTGCTGAAGAAGCCGGTGTTTACAGATTTTATGCTAACTCATCAGAAATTGTGGGTATGAAAGCATATTTGTTTAAACCTAATAATCTAAATCCTACTGAATATATAAAGTCTAGTTCACTTAATAAAGAAACCAGAAAGGGTGGATTTGATATTACATATTATCTGGCAAAAAATGAAACTGTTTATCTTAAAGTAGCACTTAGAGATGTTTATTATTATGCCGGAAGAAAATTTGATTTTGTCATAGATAAGAAAAAAGACTTAATAGCCAAGAACGGTTGTATTTATGAGAGTAGATTTGATAGATATTTTGTTGTTGATAATTATATAAATAAATATCAAAGCCTTACTATTGATAACAAAATTAATAATTTACCGGTTGCAGGTGTAGATGAAGATGCCTTCAAAGATTGTAGATTTATTACATCAGTAAATATTCCTTCAGAATGTAAAACATTGCATACATACTGCTTTGATGGTTGTTATAACTTGAAATCTGTTAAACTTGCAGAAGGTGTAGAAGAATTAAAATATTATGCATTTCAAGGTACACAGATTGAAACTATTTATCTACCAAAGTCTATTGAATCACCGAATGCCTTAGAAGCCATGCTTAACTTAAAGACTATTACAGTTGCTAAGGATAATCCTTATTATACAGCAGTTAATGGTGTGCTATTTACTAAAGATAAAAAGAAACTTGTTCGTTATCCTGCTCGTGGGCCAAGAACTTATACTATTCCTAACGGTGTAGAAACTGTTTGTGACTCAGCTTTTAAAGATAGTTATGTTGAAGAAGTTTATTTTCCAAATACAGTGAAAAATATGATTGGTGATGTTTTTCATTATTGTGAAAGGCTTAAATATGTTAAACTAAATGAGGGTATTACTTCTATTGGTTCTTCTGCTTTTCAGGGTTGTGAAAGTTTAAGTTATATTAATATTCCATCAACTGTAAAAGATATTGGACTTTGTGCAATTAATGATGCAGGGATTAGAAGTATTGAAATTCCTGAAAATGTATTTAAAATCGACGGTTACAGTATATATAACTGTAAATATTTAGATGCTATTGTGTTTAAAGGTAAAAGAACAGAAATTTCTACTGATGCTTTCAGAAAGATAGATGTAAAAACTGTTTATGGACCTAAAGGTTCTACTGCTGAAAAATATGCTGAAGAAAAGGGCATTAATTTTGTTTCTACAACGCTTGAAGATGGGGAAAAATGCACTAAGCATCATTATATTGAAACTGAATGTACAAAAATTCCTGATTGTATGAACTACGGTATATTTAAAACTAAATGTGCTATTTGTGGTAAAGCCGGTCTTAATATAAAAGAACCATCATTAAATCATAATTTTGCAGATGAGGTTTGTAAATTTTGTGGCGTATCAACTACTAAATATGTAAATGTTGATTTTAATAAAACATACAGTGAAGTTGTTCCTATACCTGTTTCATCATTAGTAATTGAAAGAAATATAATTTTCAATGCTAATAAAGACGGTAAGTATTTCTTTAATATCAGTAACTTAAGTGATAAAGTCCTAATTGACGCAACAATTATGAAAAATGATATTAGAAATATCCATTATGTAACAGAATGTGCCAATAAGAGTTTCAAGAAGTCATATATGTTGAGCAAAGGTGACCAATTAAAACTTAGAATTAGAGGATTGAATAGTACAGGTGAATATTATAATCAAAGCACCTATAAATACTATGAACCAATTAAGTTTAATTTCAAAGTTACTTGTGACCACATTTATAAGAACACTGTTGTAAAACCTACGTATGTTTCAGGTGGCTATACTCTGCACAAATGTTCCACCTGTGGATATAGTTATAAAGATAAGAAAACTGCTAAACTAAAGTTACAAAAACCAAACGGCTTAACTGTAAAAGGTGGTAAAAAGTCATTAACTGTTAGTTATAAGAAGGTTGCTAAGGCTACCGGTTATCAAATTCAGTATAGCCTATACAGTAATTTTAAATCAGTTAAAACTATAAAATTAACAAAGAACAGTATAACTAAAAAAACTATTACAAAACTTAAAAGAAATAAAAAGTATTTTGTAAGAATTCGTTCGTATGTAGTACAGAATAAAAAAACTACTTATTCTTCTTGGACTAAATCTAAAAAAGCTAAAACAAAATAATGAACAACCGATAAAACAAAAAAACTCCCGACAATCCTTTGATTGTCGGGAGTTCTCTTTTATTATAATAGTTTAATTTGATAACACCAACAGTAATTTTTAAGAGTTAAAAAGTCAGCTTTCTTTTAATAATTTACGAAAGTTTTTTTGACTAACCTAGTGTAACCTGCTCAGCGATTGGAGCATTAGGGTTAGTGTCAGGATTATCAGTATAGAATGTAAGGTAAGCGCCACCTATAACGGCAGAGTCATCAATTACAATCCACATTTCGTTATCTACAAAACCTTTGTAATCGATAGTTTGATTAGTTGCATTATCGGATATTATTAGATTGTATGTACCCACACCCCTGTAAGTGAAGGTATAATCAAACCATCCGTTTTCGCCCTTGGTAAAAGGATCACCCGGCCATACTTCTTGGTAGTTGCCTGAATCTACTCCTTTAAGATTTGAACCCCATGCCCAAACATAAGGTGTCCATGTAAATGAACCATTGTGTTTAGCATGAAGTGTAATTTCAAGGCTTGAAGGTAAATAGTAATAGTTAACTTCTGCTTTACCAAAAGGAATATAGCCTGAAACTCTTGGCATTCTGCTAGTATCTACTTTATAGCCAACAATCTTTAATGATTTTGAATCATATGTGCTACCGGCTCTGCCTGTATATACTACTGAGTCAGCAAGTTTCTTCTGAACACCATTATCGTCAGTATAATAATGATTTACTGTTACCTCACCTGATGAAACAGGTATCTTAACAAGTGACTTTGCTAGCATAGTTGTATCCTTAATGTCAAACTTATAATCGTAATTATGGTCAAGAGTCTTCTCATCATCTGTCGGAGTTTTAAGTTTTGAAGCATACTTTTGCAGAAGTGCTAAATCCTTTACATTTACTTTGCCGTCACCATTGAAGTCTGCATTCCGTATTGATTTAGGAGTATAGTCTGTATAGTAGTATGTAACTTCTTTAAAAGATGAATCAAACTTTCCTTCTGCATCGCCTTTTATCCGGCTTATTACATAAGTATCAGGTACTCCTACACTTGGAATTGTTGCATAACTTGAACCAACAGGTCCTTGAAGAACTACAGAATCCTCAAGCTTTTCACCTGTTCCTTCATAAACATAATTAACCTTAACTTTACCGTTTGAAGAATGAATACCTGTTGATTCATAACTTTCTTTGTCAACAGCAACAATAGCTGAATAAGCAGGAACTGTGAAAGTTGAACCTGTTACTTCACCAAGTGAATCAAGACCTGCTGATTCTCCGTTAGCAATAATAACCCAATCTGTTACAGATGTGTCAGCAAGAGTTACATCAGCCGGAGCATTTGCATTGTTATAAATAACAGCCATCTTATTCCATTCACCTTCAACATCATTCGATACTGTAAATGAAATCTGATTTGTAGTTGCACTAATCCTATTTGTGAAAACAAAATTATTTGCGTAAGAGGTATCCATAGCAGTAAGAGGGGAGAATGCAGACTTAATTTGCATCATACCATTATAGTAAGATACTAAATCAGCATTATCAACAATATTTTGCCATTTAATCATATTACTCTCAGAATTTGATTTGTAACTGTTTGTTTCTCCACCTTTTGAACGGGCCATTTCTTCACCTGCAAGTGAAAATGATATACCCTGTGATGTGTAGATAATTGCACCTGCAAGTTTATTCATTCTTATAGCATCAGAATTTCTAACACCATAACTTGCAAGACCTGTTGAACCAAGTATCTTGTCATAAAGGGTTGCATTATCGTGACTGGAATCATAAGTTATACATTGTGAAGGACCTTGAGCTTTCCACTTGTTTGTACCTGAACTGTTAGCTCGAACACCATAGCTTATATCCTTTGCAGATGTCTTTGCACCTTGAATAAAACCTGTGTCCTTGATGTCATTTGCATAACCTTTTATACCGTTACTGATGGCATCATTGAAGATACCAATTCTGTCACTGATTCTATTTGAATTAGCTTGAGTTGCAGGATAGAATTTTGTACCTGTGCATGTATTTGTAGGGTGATATGAGTCACCTTTTGCCCAGCCTTCGCCCCACATAGTGATTCTTGGATCAATTTTATCGAGAGCTTCTCTTGCCATATTCATTGTTTCTACATCCATTAAACCCATAAGGTTAAAGTTGAAACCGTCAATATGGTATTCGTTTACCCAATACTTTAGGGAATCAATTATGTACTGTCTGTACATATCACGCTCTGTTGCACATTCGTTACCATAACCTGAACCATTAGAGAATGAACCTGTTGTTTTCTTTCTGTAATAATAGTCAGGAACTGTTTTTTGAAAACAAGAATCTGTTGAATAAGTGTGATTGTAAACAACATCCATTACAACAGATATTCCTGCGTCATGAAGAGCTTTTATCATCTCTTTACATTCTTTAATTCTTACCCTACCGTCATATGGGTTTGAAGAATATGATCCTTCGGGAACATTGTAATTTTGTGGATCATAGCCCAAGTTATACTGAGTATTATCTCCGGCTTCATTTACAGATTGGAAGTCATTGAATGGGTTAAGTTGAACTGTTGTTACCCCAAGATTTTTAAGGTAATCAATACATGTTGAAACCTTACCTTTACCGTTAAGAGTAGTACCTGTTTCTGTGAAAGCAAGGTACTTACCTCTATTAGCATCACTTATACCTGAGGATTTGTCATAAGAGAAGTCTTTGATATGAAGTTCCCACACTGAAGACTGTGTTGATTTATCAAGAAGAATATGACTATCCTTTGACCAACCATCAGGATTAGTATCATTAAGGTCAACAATCATTGAACGATTGCCGTTTACGCCAACTGCTTTTGAATAAGCATCCTGTGTTTCATAAGTTTTTGTTACATCAGAACCCATGTGTGTTGTATCAGTGGTTGTGATTGAGTATGTGTAGTACAAATTTTTCCATTCACCCACAAGTGTAATTGTCCACACACCATTCCACTCACCATTAACCAGCATTTTTTCAAGTGTATATGTTGCAACTTTAGATGCACCTTGTTCATCATCAGAACCAGTTGTATAAATATTAACTTTTACATCGGTTGCTGTAGGTGACCATACTTTGAAAGTTGTGGCATCTTTTGTGTATGTTATACCTAGATCATCAACGGTGTAAGCATACTCTGCATCAATGTTCTCGGCAGCTTTTGTGTAAGAATTGTCTCTTGCATAGTCAGATGAAACAGGCGAGATTTCACCTTTTTTTGCTGCAAAGCTTGATACAACTGCTGTTGACACTAGCATACACATCGCAAGTATCACTGAAACAATCTTTTTTGTAGTTTTCATAGAAATATCCTCCTTTATTATTTATTTCACGAACAATTTTACATCTTTAATATATCATATATTTGAACAGAATACAAGTAAAATTTACATGCATATACAAAATATTTTTAATATTATATATAAAAATAGAAATCAAAGTACAAAAAATCTTATTAAAATTTTATAAATAAATAGTTTTCAGGCAGTAGAAACGGTCAGAACTATCATTTTGAAAAAGGCACATATACTTTCTCAAATGGTACTATGACTAACATTTCAAATTAATATTTTATTCATTAAAACTTTATATACAAAAGTAAAACAGGTGATAATAAAATTTATCACCTGTTAATTATGTAGTATTTGTTTTGATTGAAACTTACACATCACACAACACAAAAGTCAAATGAGGTTGTAAACTTATTGTTATTACAATCCAAGTCTAAGTGACCATCATATTTTTTCAAGGTTTCTTCAACAGAAGAAAGTCCCAAACCATGATTACTCTTATCATCTTTAGAAGTGACAATTTTATTGTCCTTAATAGCTACCTCAGTTTTAGTAGGATTGGTAACTGTAATAAACAGATAATCCTTTTTCTTATAAACATCAATGTTTATTTCCTTGGCAATATTATCATCAACTTTTTCTACTGCCTCAATAGCATTGTCAAGAATGTTACCGAAGATAATGCATAAGTCAGTATTGCTGATTTTAGTTTGAGGGATAAGGCCGGTAAATTTAATTGTAATACCCTTGTCCTTAACTTTCATAGCTTTATCAGACAAGATAGCATTTATAATTGAATTACCTGTTTGATAAAGTGTGTAGTCAATATCAAGCAATTCATCACAATCAGCTACATATTTTTTAGCACCGTCAGTATCTTTGTTGTTAAGTAATGACATTAAGCCTATTTTCATATTTTTATAGTTATGACGGAACTTTCTTAGTTCATTGTCTGTTTTTTCTACTTGTTCATAGTGCTTAACCTGTTCAGTTAATCTAACATCCATAATGTTGCTTAGGTTTTCATAATATGACTTTTTCTTGATATTTCTAATTAGCATAAAAATTAAAAGCCCTGAACCAAAGATTATTAGGTATAGGAAGAATGAATATGCTAGTAATAATTCTCTAGGTTGATATGAAAGATAGTCATTTATAAAAGTATAAAAACAAAATAATACCCAAAGATAAATTAATAAAATCACCTTAATTTTTGTTGATAATAATTTCATTATTCCTAAAATATCTGTCTTATTTCTCAATTTTATAACTAATAATATGGAGACTATCATAGTTAAACAATAAGCCTCTTCTTCTATAGGAATTTGAAAGAAATTCATTATGAAATAAATAAAACCAAATATAAAATAAGACAAAACAATTGTCAACAATGATGTGTATAAGACTACTGTTTTTTTGAAATCTTTTGCTAAAAGGACAGGCAGTAATAAATATAATATCCCTGTTCCAAAAAAATATTTTTCATCAAACTTGCCTACAAGCAAATAAAAACATATTGCGAAAGTAACTATCGGTACAATAATAAATCTCTTAGTAAATTTAACATTCATTACATAATGTAATACAAACCATATAATTGTGGAAATGCAAGTGAATTCCACAAAACAATCTAATTCCATAAATTACTCCTTTAAATAATTGTAGTAAGCCTCTTTAAAATCGGCTGTGTATTATCTGCTGACAGGTATCTCATATTCATAACCGGTAACATTTAGGGAAGAAAAGTCCCTTCTTGTAATATACCTAAAGCTTACGATAAATGACTTATGTACCCTAAAAAAGTCGGTATGAGGTAACGACTCAAAGATAGAGGATAAAGGTGTTTTTGTATCAATAATATTATTGTTAGATAGGTGAATAGATGTAACTCTGTTTTGTGACTCAATAAAAACTATTTCATCTGTATCAATGGTTATATAACTTCCGTCAGATTTTACAGAAATACTTTTGCCTGTATTCATACGCTTTCTGTAGTCATCAAGTGCATTGTAAAGTCCATCCCAAAGAGTGCTTTTTAATACAAATCTATATGTATCCACAGAATAAGCGTCAATAGATATTTCACCGTAATTAGTAAGAAAGATAATACAAGCAAATTCATTAATCCCATTACGCAACTGTCTTGCAGTTTCCAAACCATCAATTTTATCCATTTGGTAGTCTAGGATAATAATATCATATTTAATATTAGAATCAATCAAATTACTGCCAACGGTGTATTCATCTACTACCGGCTCTAAATTGTGGTTATTTGAATATTCATAAATTTTACTTTTTAATTGGGACAAAAATAATGTCTCATCATCACATATTGCTATTCTCATACTTTACCTCATATTTATCTTTTGGCTATATTATACCATCTTTTCCCTAACAAATAAAGAGGTCAATTGTGCATTTGCGTCAATTTTTTATACCTGTTGTACCAAAAGTTAAGAAATTACTATTAAAAGGATTATACTGTAGGTGTCATCAAGACAAAGCAATTAAGAATGATTATGTACTGTACAGTATAAAAAATTATGAGAGGTGGTTTTAAATTTCAATGTTAACGAAAAAGAATTATCGCTGTTCTATTATCAGCAGAAATTACATTGTAAGTTTTAAGGAGATGTTAAGTTTATGAAATTAATTATGTCAAGAATAAAGAATTCTCCCTTGCTTTCATGCCTTTTGGTTTTCGGGTTAGTAACATCTATCCTTTTAATATCAATAGGCACTAGCTTTGTATCAAGTTTATTTTATGGAGAAAAGACAATAGATAACAATGCCCCACCTAACGGTGAAGTTTACGCACTTGATGGAAATTTGAAAAAAAATTGTAACAATGAAATATTTAATCGATTGTTTTCAGGAATTGATAATGATACCGGACTATATTTAAATAATTTGTTACTTCATGTTGATGGTTCTGAGGTTAATAGTTACTATAGTGCTAGTGCTGAATATTTTAAAAATAATGATTTATGGCATTATCCTTTAGTATCAGGAAAATATTTTACTGCAGATGATGTTAAGAATGGGAACAAAGTGGTTTTGATTGGTTCATCATTAGATGAATATTCCTATAAGAAAAATAATGAAAAATATATAAAAATTGAAGAAGAAGAATATAGAGTTGTCGGCACAATCGGCTTTGCAAATCAAAAATCAAGATGGGATGGCAGAATTATAATGCCATGTACATCCCTTCCAAAAAATTATTTTGAAGAATTTAACGATAATAAGTATTTGGGAATTTCGTTTATAATGTATAGCAATTTAGGTGATTATTCAAAGTCAGAAGAATTTATGAAAAGTCAAGGTAAAAGTATTCTTAAGGACTTTTCTTTTGAAGATTTGGGACAAATTCAAAGTAATAGTGATCAAGTCCTTAGTCTGGCAGCTGAAAATCCTGATAAGATTTTACTTATTGCTGCTATTGGCTACTTAGTTACACTTGTTTTTGCAATTAATATCACTATCTTTTGGATTGAAAAGAGAAAGTATGAAATTAGTGTACGAAAGGCATTTGGATTTACAAATGGCTCAATTATGAAAATGATTTTTACAGAAATGATTGGTTTTGCAATTATTTCTTTTATAATAGCAATTATTATGCAGTTTGTTCTAAGTGTTGTAGTTGGTAGTATAGCTGACTATACTCTACAACTATATTTACCTAATCTTGTAATAGGTCTTGTTGTGGTACTTGTTACTGCGCTTGTCACAACACTGATACCTGTAATTAAAGCAATTAAGGTAGAACCTGCTGAAGCATTAAAGGCAAAAGAGGGGTGAGTAATATATGAAAGAAATTTTAAAAAGTATTTCCAAGAGAACTCTGTTCAATATTCTGATATTTCTTCAAGTATTGTTTTCTATTTTGTACTTTTTTATTACTACTATATCTATGCAAGCCGTTATAAACAGTAATATATCAGCTAATAGCGAACTGGATTCTAATCCTAAGAGAACATTACATATGGAAATTCAAAATGAAGATAGCAAAAACTTCAGTAAGTTTAAAGAAGAATTGCTAAATGCCAATTTAGTTGATGGTTTAACAGGATGGCGAAATAGCGTTTTAACTCCTGATACTCATGTTATTGGTGAAAGAGGAGATAATTTCGATAATGTTCAACTTGCTAATGGCAGTGAAAAGCTAAAGAAAATTAATGTTGCAACCGGTAGATATTTTACTGATGCAGACTTTAAGAAAGAAAATGCAATCGGTAGTAAATCTAAACCGTTTTCAATGATATTAGGCAGTGAGTTTGCTAACAACCAAAACTTAAAGGTGGGGGACAGCTATCATGATGTTAATGATAAATATTATAAAGTAGTAGGGATTCTTGAACCTAACAGTAAATGGTTTAGGCAAACTGTTTCTGAAGGAAATATTATGGTAATGGATAATGCAGTAATGGTTGCCTATGTTAATGATCCTGAAAACCCATTAATGCATTATTATTCAATCCTTAATGACAATGTAAATAGTGATGATGCAATTTATAAGATAAATAAAATTGCCAAGAAATACAACATTGTGGTAGAAGCAAAAACTATTTCAACAGAATTAAATGAAACATATTCCGAAAGTGTAAGTCAGGACATTAGTTGGGTGATTTTCTCATTAATTATCCTTGTATTTGTCACAATAGGTACATCTATCCTTATTGTATCTCATATGTATATGAGAAAGAATGAAATTGGAATTCGTATGGCATGTGGTTATTCATTTAAGAAGGTACTGTTACTGTTGTGGGGCGAATTCCTTGTAGTTGCTATTTTAGCTTTCATTTCAGCACTGCTTATTGCGTATATCAGTTGTTCCGGTGGTAAAGAGATAATGTTTTCTGCGTACTATATTTCTAGTTTCCACTTATCTTATGGCATAGTGCTGATAGGTATAGGGGTATTTTTACTTATGTGTATACCATCACTTCTTGTTCTTGTGTTTAAGTTGAGAAAAGTACAACCAAAGGATTTAATAGGAGGAAAATAATATGAAAATACTTGAGTTAAAGAATATTACTAAAATTTACGGTAAAGGTGACTCCGAAACAAAAGCACTTGCCGGTGTTGACCTAACTATAGAAAAAGGTGACTTCTGTGCAATTATGGGACCTTCCGGTTCAGGTAAATCCACACTACTGAATATTCTTGGTTGTATGGATACACCGACTTCCGGTGAATATATCCTAAAAGGTCAAGATGTCAGTAAGATGAAGAATAAGCAGTTAAGTAAGCTAAGAAACCAGGTTATCAGCTTTGTTTTTCAGTACTTTGCTTTAATGGATGAATACACAGTATTCGACAACATTATGCTACCACTTAACTGTCAGAAGTATCCTTATAAAGAAAAGAAGGATAGAGTAAACTACTATATGAAACGACTAGGCATAGAGAAATATGCTAAGAAAAAGCCTACTCAATTATCAGGTGGTCAGCAACAAAGAGTTGCAATAGCAAGAGCCTTAGTGTCAAATGCTGATATTATCCTAGCTGACGAACCTACCGGTGCATTGGATAGCACTACAGGTGAAGAACTAATGGAACTGTTGCAAGAAATCAACGAGTCAGGCAAAACACTTATCCTTGTTACCCATAATGAAAAGGTTGCAGAAAAGTGTAACTATGTTATCTATATTGAAGATGGCAAAATTGTAGATAAATTATCTTGATTGTAGATATGTTATCTTGATTTATCCTTATTCCTAAGTCTCATACATAATGAGAAAGCATCAGTTTTTAGAACTGATGCTTTTTTCTATTAATAGTAAAAAAATCTTTCAAATCACAACAAAAATGATGTTATGTGTGCTATAATATATTTTGTATAAAGTCTATTTCTATTTTCTCTGCATATACAGTAATAGGAGCTGATATGGTGAGAAGAAAAGGTTATATTTTTGTACTGTCGTCAACACTGATACTTTGTTTTATTGTTATGATATTTACAGCAGTAAGCCAAAGTTCAGTTATGACTAATACAACTGAAAGTAAGAAAGATTCAGTAATAGTAATTGATTGTGGTCATGGTGGGGAAGACCCCGGAGCAGTCGGAGTAAATAATGTTTATGAAAGTGATGTTAATTTATCATTTGGTTTAAAGTTTAATGATATTCTTAAACTAAATGGTTATGATACTGTTTTAACTCGTAATGACAAAAATGATATTGCAGATAAATCACTTGATACAATAGCTAAAAGAAAAAAGTCCGATATGTATAAAAGACTTGATATTTATAACAGTAGTCTTAAGAATGTAGCTATTAGTATTCATCAAAATATTTTTCCGGCAAAGTCTTGCTCAGGCACTCAAGTTTTTTATTCAAAACAAAATCCACTTTCTAAAGTTCTTGCTGATAATATTACAACTTCTGTTGTATCAAATTTACAAAATGATAACGAAAGAATTAGCAAAGAATCCAATGGTATTTTTCTCTTAGATAATGCAAAAGTACCGGCAATAATTGTTGAATGTGGTTTCTTATCAAATGAAAATGAAACATATTTATTATGTGACAAAGAATATCAAAAGAAATTTTCTTATTGCCTTTTTCAAGGATTAATGAATTCAAATTTATAAAGGAATGTAACTATGGCTAAAATTAAAAGTGTTTATATATGTTCAGAGTGTGGCTATGAATCACCTAAATGGTATGGCAAATGCCCATCCTGTGGTGAATGGAACACTATGAACGAAGAATTAGTTGACAAAAAAGCCTCTACAGTTCAGAAAAGTATTACTAAGTCCTCATACTCAAAACCTGTAACTATCAACAACATTGATACTAATGATGAAGAAAGATATAACACAGGTTCTGAAGAACTAGACAGAGTTCTTGGTGGTGGTATTGTTAAAGGTAGCCTTGTACTACTTGGTGGTGATCCCGGTATCGGTAAGTCAACAATATTACTTCAAATTTGTGAAAAGCTAGGTCAATCACTAAAGATACTTTATGTGTCAGGTGAAGAGTCAAAAAGACAACTTAAACTTAGAGCACAAAGACTAGGTGTAAATAATGGAAACATTTACATTATGACCGAAACTGATGTTGAGATTGTTGCAGAACAAATTAAGATTGAAAAGCCAGATTTAGTTATGATTGACTCAATTCAAACTATGAATTTGACAACATTAAATTCTTCCCCTGGTTCAGTAACTCAAGTTAGAGAATGTACAAATCTACTTATGCATACTGCTAAGGACCTTGATATTCCTACCATTGTAGTTGGCCATGTAAACAAAGAAGGTTCTATTGCAGGTCCTAAAGTTTTGGAACATATTGTTGATGCAGTTCTTTATTTTGAAGGTGACAAGCAAATGTCATACAGAATTTTAAGAGCAGTTAAAAACAGATACGGTTCTACTAATGAAATCGGTGTATTCCAAATGACAGATAAAGGACTTTCAGAAGTGGAAAATCCATCAATGATGTTGCTTTCAGGAAGACCTCACAATGTTTCAGGTACTTGTGTTGCTTGTACTATGGAAGGTACGAGACCAATCTTAGCAGAAATTCAAGCACTTGTTACAACTTCCGGTTATGGTACACCTAGAAGAATGTCAACAGGCTATGACTATAACCGACTAGCACTTATTATTGCAGTTCTTGAAAAGAGAGCAGGTTTCTATTTTTCTAATAGTGATACCTATATTAATGTAGTTGGTGGTTTACGACTTGATGAACCTGCTGTTGACTTGTCAGTTGCTATGGCATTAATCAGTAGCTTAAAGGACGTTCCAATTCCTGAAAATGCACTTGCATTTGGTGAAATCGGTCTTGGTGGGGAAATTCGTTCTGTAGCAAATGCTCAAGCTAGAATTAACGAGGCATCAAGATTAGGCTTTACAAAAATCATTATTCCATATCACAATTTAAAGAATGTAAGTTCTGATACTGCTACAATCTATGGAGTAAAAAACATTAGAGAAGCCTATGAGGCAATGCTTGATGAGTAATTTTATACCTAATTTACCACAAGATAATGCGAAATTAGTTGTTATGTCAACTAATAATAAAGAATTGGTAAATAGGGTAGAGGAGTTAGGTATAAAAGTCCTATCTTCTGTGAATTTAAGTAAACTGTTGATATTTGAACAATATCATACTGATTTGCAATTTTTACATTATAATAAAGATACAGTATTTGTACTTAATGAATGTACAAGCCTTAAAGGAAATCTAAAAAAGTATTTTCCTAATGTAATTGAAATTAGCAAAAATATAAAAAAAGATTATCCAAATAATGTAATGCTAAATTGTGTTGTACTAAACGATAAGCTAATTTGTAATTCGAAAACTATTGCAGATGAAGTCTTACAAATGGCTATTAAGGATAATCTGAAAATCATAAATGCAAATCAAGGTTACACAAAATGCTCAACTTGTATTGTAAATGAAAATGCTATAATCACTTCAGATAAATCTATTTACAAGTCTTGTAGAAATGAAATGGATGTATTACTAATAAGGCAAGGCTACATAGAATTACCGGGAACAGATTATGGATTCATTGGTGGCAGTTCATTTAAATACAATAGAAACACATTGGTGTTTACAGGAAATATAAAACTGCATCCGGATTATGAAAGCATAAAATCTTTTGCACAAAATCATAATGTGGAATTGCTCAGCTTAACTGAAAACACTATGATTGATATTGGCAGTATAATTCCAATAGATTGATAGGTTCATTATAGATACAGTATTTTGCAAAATCGTAGTATTTATGGGATTAGTCCTTAATTATATAGTAATAGCCTTTATTCTTATTTAGGACTCCCCTAAATTATACAAAATATCGCGTTTTGTGTAATGTGGTGTCAGTTCACTGACTTAGTGGCTAGGTTTACGGCGTTCCTATATATCAAGTCTTTTTTTGTTGCTGATGGGTTCGCAGTTTCTTTGTCCTGTAAAGGTGCTATTAGCTTCAGAGCCACGCTCCCCCTAAATTGTATTTAGGGGGTGAGGGGGGTTTAAGAAAAAAACTCTCCTTTCCATCTCAATATTGACCTATTCACATAGTAATTCATTGCGTTGCCGATTGTCGAAGAGTGCAACGGTATTCGGCTAAATCGTCTATCGGAGAGTTATCTCCTTAACAGGTTTTAGGGTTTTGTCTGTTTTTTTGTTTCTTGCTTTCTAGCGTAGACGATTTAAGGCATAAGGCAAAAAAAGAAACATTTAGAACAACAACAACAAGTATTATATTGTTGTTGTTGTGGGTTTCTTTTTTTTCGCCGTTGCCTTAATCGGCAAGCAATGAATGGACTACTACACCTTTTGGGTACTTTCCTCTAGTGCATCATTTGATTTTTTGTAGGTAGTATCCTTTCTGTGTAGTAGTGGTAGATACTTTGTTTACTCTCTCTGTAGGATTGTTTCGCTTAGTAGCTGAACCGTCTAGCAAGGCAACACCATATTACTTAGATACCTCCAGTATTTTCTTTGTGGTGTTAGTCTTGCTAGGTGGTTCAGCGTTTCCGTAACTTTGTGAAGGAAACTAGGCTTTACATTTTAAACAGATTTATCTTGTTTAAAATGTAAACCGTCAATATTAAATGGGCTATGCTCTGCACTTAGTCGGTGCCTTTGGTATCAATACAAATTTTCTGTAAAACAAAATTATTCGTGCTTAGTTTTCTGTTTGGATAAAGTTTTACAATCTGTCTAGCAACAAAAAAAGAGAAGTCTTGCAGACTTCTCTTTTTTCTTTGTATTTGATGTTGTCATAAGGTTACCAACACAACGAGGTTTTACCACCTTATAGAGTAAAAGCGTTTCGGACTTACGGTGTTGGCTTCGACTTGCTCCGTCGCCACGCTTATTATTTTACAATGGTTTCCTTTATTTGTCAACCCTCAAATTGAACCCTCTTTCTATTACTTGATATATAGGACATTATTCCGTCATTTTATTATGGACTATAGTATTTTTGATGTTAGAGAATGTAATGTTAGATATAAGATATTACCTGATGGAACAGTTGTAGAGAAGTTAGTTTGTAACCAAAAGATATGGCACCCTACAGGTGAATTGAGATATAAGGAACCTAAGAATAAAATTAAATCTACTAGTGGTGATAATACCAGTCGCTCTATCCGTAGAGCAAAGAACAGTATTTATGATTATGTTATCTGCAATGCTGACTTAGATTTATTTGTTACATTGACCTTGAATAAAGATGTTATTGATAGGTATGACTATAAGGCTATTATTAAGAAACTCAATCAATGGTTAGATAACAGCGTAAGAAGAAACGGTTTAAAGTATGTAATTGTTCCTGAGTTACATAAGGATGGTGCAATACACTTCCACGGTTTCCTTAACAAGGATTGTTGTAAATTGGTTGATAGTGGACATAAATATAAAGATGGTAGAACTATATACAACATTAAAGATTATAAACTTGGTTTTACTGATTGTATGGTTACTGTTGGTGAGCGTTCTAAGATAGCTAACTACATATGTAAGTACATAACTAAACAAGCTGATACAGGTAAAATAGGTGGTAGGTTCTATTTGCATAGTAACAACTTGCTTATTCCGTCTTATGAATATGGTGTAGAAGACTTTAATACTGATGATGGTTATGAGTTCGCTATTGATGGCACATCAAGAAAATTTAAGAAAACCACCTTGTAAATGCCCTCAGATTTTTCTCTAACGCATTTTTAGGGTGTTACTCTTAGTTTACTTATTCTAGAAAGTAAACCCATCACACTTGAAATATGGGCGTAACTGGGCTACAATTTAAGATATGAAAAGTGTATATTTAAGTGCTAACCTATACAACAAGCTATATGCTCATATGACTTATGATAATGTATTAGTATTGCGTATTGCTCTTGAAACTGGTATGCGTGTAGGTGATGTTGTAGCATTGCAAAGAAGAAACCTACAGAAAAGAACCCTAAACTATGTAGCACAGAAAACAGGTAAAAGAGATAAGAAAAGCATATCACAGGGTTTATATAATTTGCTTATTCGTCAGCTAAATACTGATTTACCTAGTGAATATTTCTTCAAACATAGAACTAAAAAATATGAGCATAGAACTCGCCAAGCCGTCTGGAAGAATGTAAAAAAGGCTTGTACTGAAATAGGACTTGATATAAATGTTACTCCTCATTCGGCTAGGAAAACATATGCAGTTGAGGAATTTCACGATAAAGGACTAACTATAACACAAAAAGAACTACAACACGATAACCCTAGTACAACCGTTCTCTACGCTTTTAGTGATGTGCTTGTAAATGATAAACCAAAGTCCCATAATTTTGATTATGATGTATTAGCTGAAAAAATTGCCGTTAGGGTGGTGGATTTACTTGGAAAAAGATATTTTAAAAATGAAAAATGAAATTTTAAAAACTATCGAAATTCTTTCAAAAAGAATTGAAATGTTCAAATTACAATTAAAAAAGCCTGAAAAACTTCCGTTGTGGTTTGTAAAAGATTTACAGAAAAAAGTGTTGGTTTATAAATCTATGATAGGAGAACAGAAAGAAAAGTTAGGAATAATAGAAAGTAGGTACAATGGAAACAATACACCTAAATGATAGTTTGATATTGGAAAAAAAGATTTATGATTTTTCAACAGGTTCAACGAACTATGAGGAAAAAGAGAAAATCAAGAAAAGAATGTTCAAGTTAATTAATGAAGTTTTACCACCTAAGCAAAGAATATACTTGCTTGAATATTATTTTAATGGCTTGAAACAATATGAAATTGCTAGTAAGTATGGCGTTGCGTGTTCCACGGTATGCCGTGGCATCAATCACGCAAAAGCCAAACTAGGAATAAAAGCCTATTGGCTAGACCTCTACATTTCGTAGAGGTCTTTATAGTGCCACCATTCACATGTATTGCTACATTGTATTTTATCCCATTGTTTCTGTGCTTGTTCTAGTGGTTCCCATTGTATGCCACTTCTAACGCAAGTTATATGGTACTCTTGCCACTCTGTAAATGTTGGTTTGTGTGGTGGTGTCTGTAGAACAAATAGGCAATAGGTACCCCAGTATATAACCTTGGTGCTATAGTCACCTTGCTTTAGTTTTTCTATGTGTCTTTGTTTGATTAGGTCTTTATAGTCTTTCATTGTTTATACTCCTTTCAAAGTTTGTAACAAATTCTAGTATATCATAGTAGCTACTTAGTGGCTTTAAAAAGTAATCTCTGCAATATACATAGTAGGCTCTTGTAACCTTTCGTATATTGCTTATTGTCAATTGTATATGTACTAGTAGTGTAAAGTCACTGAATGTTAATTCAGTGACTTTATACTTTTTAAAGTGATGAAATTGTTTCCAATAAAGATACTTTATGTATCTTTCTTCTTGTGTGTCTGTATCTTCGTACTTATAAATGTTGTACATAATCACACCCCCCAACGAGCCAACCAAGAGGCAACAACAGAACGCAAAGCAGGAGAACCAAAAGGAACCCAAGCAGAAGAACAACGAGCAAAAGAGAAAGAGAAACCACGAGAACGGAGAACAGAAAAGACAGGAGCAAGGCAGAAAGGAAACCGAACCGGAACAAAGACAGAACAAGGAGAACAAGAAGCCAAAGCCAACAAGGAACCAACAGAAGAAACAACAACAGGAGCAGAACCAACACCACGGCGAACAGAAGCAACACGGCGAACAGAAGAGCAAGGAACAACCCAACGAGAAGAACCAGCAACCACAACACAACGAGAACCCCAACGAGGAGAACAAAAAGCCCCACCAAGGGAACCACAACGAACAGAACCAAGAACAATACAAACAGCTTTCATAACAGAAAACCTCCTTAAAAAATAAAATAGCCCGTTAAGGCAGTGCCTTTCATTGTCACTAAGTCAAGGGTTGCGTTAGCAACTTGCGTAGCCCTTGACTAGTGACATTATAATGAAAGGTACTTAACGGGTGTTTTACTTTGTCAAGGCATTTTATGCCGTTTTGCCGTAAGGCAATTCCCACATATTTTCCGTAACTATCCGTTATGGCTAGATGAAACCTTTTTACAATTTTTCCTTGACAATATTGTAAGTCCTGTGATATTGTTATGTTGTACAGTAAGTCTGTACAAATTTATATAGGAGCAGATTGGAGCCGTAAAGGTGCCACTAAAACATTGCACAAAACGCCTATTTTGTACCCCTAGGGGCTTTGTAGTTTAGGGGTGCTTTTTTTAAAAGCTCCCCTAAATTATACAAAATACTCATTTTGTATAATTTTGTATATAAATAGATACCTATCCCTCTCATTTAAATATTCAAAATTTAAAATTAAAGAAGGTGAAAATTTGGCAGTAAATTTTAGAGATGAAGCACCGGATATTGTAAAAGAATTTCTTTTCTATTTACAAACAATTAAAGAAAAATCTCCACGAACTATAAATGAGTATTATTTAGATTTAAGAATGTTCCTAAGATTTATTAAAGTTCTGCGTGGTAATGTTAAATGCGAATTTGATAAAATTAAAATTGATGATGTTGATATTGATTTTCTAAAAGAAATCACTTTAACCGATATTTATGAATTTATGAATTATCTGATAAGTGATAGAAATATGAAAGCAGCAGGTAGATCACGAAAAGCCTCTACCCTACGGACTTTTTTTAATTATTTAACAGTTAAAAAGCATTTGTTAGATTATGACCCAACAAAAGAACTTGAAATGCCAAAACAGAAAAAGGCTTTGCCAAAGTATTTAACTCTTGAACAAAGTCTTGAATTACTTAATGCTGTTGAAGGTAAACATAAAGAAAGAGATTATGCAATTATAACAGTCTTCTTAAATTGTGGTTTGCGATTATCTGAACTTGTAGGACTTAATGTAACTGATATTCGCAACGACAATACTATTAGAGTTCTTGGTAAAGGTAATAAAGAAAGAATTGTCTATCTAAATAATGCTTGCGTAAATGCTATTAACGATTATTTAAAGGTTAGACCTGCTGATGGTTTAAAAGACAAAAAGGCATTGTTTATCTCCTCTCAACTAAAGAGAATGAGCCCCAAAACTGTACAAGCTATGGTATATAAATATCTTGAAAAGATTGGATTGGATAGTCAGGGTTATAGTTGTCATAAGCTAAGACATACTGCTGCAACACTTATGTATCAGCATGGTAATGTGGATATTAGAGTACTGAAAGATATTTTAGGTCATGAAAATTTGGGTACAACCGAAATATACACTCACCTATCTAACAAGCAACTTGAAGATGCATCAAAGAGTAATCCATTAGCTAATGTAAAACCAAAGAAAGATAAGGAAAAGTAAAATGAAAATTTATTTAGCAAGTCCATTCTTTAACGAAAAAGAATTAGAGAATGTTAAGATAGCAGAAAAGATACTTACAGAAAGAGGTTTTTCTCTCTTCTCCCCTAGACTTAATGAAGTCAGAACTGATGAAAATACTCAGCAGTCTTGGTGGTCAAAAGAAACATTTATGAATGATAAGAAGTTCATTGATTGGGCTGATGTTGTTGTAATGCTTTATTATGGTGGTTACAGTGATAGTGGTACAGCATGGGAATGTGGATATGCTTACGGCACAAATACACCGGTAGTTGTTGTACAACTTGGTGAAGATTCCAACCTTATGGTTCATGAAGGTTGTCACAGTAACATTACTTTAGAAGAATTGAGAACATATGATTTTGAAATGTTACCTGCAAAGCCTTATAAAGGAAAAATGTTCTAATTATACAAAGAGCCTTGGATTATTTCCAAGGCTTTAATACTATGATTTTATTCAAGTGCTAATACAGAATCTAAATCTTTTACTGTCATTACAGTAGTCTTTATAAAAGCAACCACTAAGTGTTATCAAAATTAATGTTAAAGTTAACACTAATATTATTCTACCTTTTTTCATAACAACCTCACTTTTTTATTTCATTCTTGGTGAAAAACAATCTTTTCACCTTTCTTTATACTATCAAGTCCGGCCTTAGCAACTCTTTTCCTGTACACATAATCAATCACTACAGTAATAGACTTTTTATCATTCCCATTATATGTATATTCTCCACCAAACAAGCTATCTCCATCATTAGTATCAGTATCAATACTTAAAAGTCCGGGCTCTCCATTACCATCAATGCTAATAATTACAAGATTATCTTTGCCTTTGTATGTAGCTTTATATCCTCCTCTGCCATCAAGTTGCTTTTTATTGTCACAAGTAAAGGAAAACTTTCCATCATCACTCTTCCATACTTTACTATACTTTTTATCATATTCATCTGCACCGTAAGGACCGGGAACAGCACCAACATCAGAAGTTGTGGTATCATTATCATTAAATGCATAGTATATACCTTTATTTTTTGCCCATTTTTCAGCTACAGTACCCTTATAACAATAAACAAGAACATTTCCTGAATTATCTGTTCCGAAATCAGCATCAATTTTCTTGATATTTTTGCCAAAATAAATTTGATAATTACCATATAACATTTGATTTATAGGTTCAAAATTTTCAATGTTATCAGCAACTATATAAAAATCTTCGCCATCTTCATTATTATAGTAATCATAAAAATTTATGTATAATAAAGTTTTCATATCTTTAGTATATATAATATTATCTATATAAGTATAATATGGATTGTTTTTATCAATTTTAACTGATGCAAAGTCATTTTCATACTTGCCGGTAAATCCGGTTGTATCTCCATCGCAAGAAACCCAAAGTACACCGCTAGTAACATATTTTACTGTTGATGGAATTGTGATTTTACAGTCTTTAATACCTGCAAAAGCTCCATAAATTTGATTTTTACCATTATACTTTTCATCACTGATAAATTCTCCTAGCATAATAACAGGTTTATTGTCTAAAGTTTTAGGTATTTTAATTGTATTATTATGGCCTAAGTAACGATTGATACAAACACCATCAAGATAGTTGGTAATTAAATAATCACCACATACACGAGAATTCTTTTTATAGTATTCTTGTGATTCTTCATCTTCCAAATTGCTAACCAATCCAAAACTGTTCATATCTTTACAACCGGTTTTACTGTTGCTTATGTAATTAGAATAACCTTCTTCATTCTTATAAGCACTATTATAATCCTTAAAAGAACAACCGGTAAAAAGAATTGCTAATATTATAAAACTAACAAATAATAAATTTCTTTTCATAACAGACACCTCCGTATCTTTAGCTATATTATATGCCAATGAATAATAAAATCAATTGTCATATTATACAAATGTTGGATAAAATAATTATTAATTTGAACAAATTAATTGCTATAAATAATAGAATAATACCTCTATCTATTAATAATACTTTTGAAAATCTTAAAGTGTTGCAAAATTTTATAATTATTTTGAAAAAATAGAAAAGCCACAACATTTCTGTTGTGACTTTTCTAGGGTGTAAGTATATATACAAATAATGTAATATTTATAATCCTTGTTCAAACACATAAAGGTACAAATCCTCTAAGGTAGGTTTTACTATAGTAGATTTATGGTCTTTTGGTGGGTTATTTGTAACCAATCTAACGATAATCTTATCATCATTGTGATACAGGTTAGACACTCTATAGTTATTTTGAAAATATTTTAGCTCTTCCCTATTAATTTCAACTTCTACTACCTTGTTTTCAATCTCACCTACAAGATTTGGGCAAGTATCATGTGACACAAGCTTACCTTGTTTTAATAGGACTATTTCCTTGGCAATAAACTCAATATCAGATACAACATGAGTAGATATTAACACTATCTTATCTTCTGCAATTTCACTTACAAAGTTTCTTATTCTTATTCTTTCTTTTGGGTCAAGACCAGCTGTTGGTTCGTCAAGAATTAGAATCTTTGGGTCATTTAAAAGTGCTTGAGCAATCAAAGCTCTTTGTTTCATACCACCAGAAAATCCACCTAGCTTTTTATGAGCTGAGTTAGTAAGATTAACTGTTTCAAGAAGTGAAGTGATTTTTTCCTTTGCTTCTTTTTTCTTCAGGCCTTTTAGAGCTGACATATACCATAAAAATCTATTTAAAGTAAAGTCATCATAAAGTCCTTGCTGTTGTGGCATATAGCCTAAAACACTTCTATATCCTTTTCCTAGTTTCTTAATATCTTCACCATCATAAAGTACCTTGCCACTATCGGAATTAAGATTATCTGTAATGATATTCATTAAGGTAGACTTACCGGCACCATTAGGTCCTAGTAGTCCATATACACCGGAAGTAAGTGTAACGCTAAAGTTGTCAAGTGCTTTTACAGTACCTTTTTTATATGTTTTGCTTATATTTTTTATTTCAAGTTTTGGCATATTATTCCTCCGTAAATATCTTGTGACTTATCAAATTACAAGTGATTAAAATTAAGATTATTACCACTTACTAGAAATTGAAATTTTGCAAATGATAAAAAGAAAAGCTATTAAGAATATTAATATCGTTTATAGGCAAAAGCAAAGGAACAACAAAAACTAGCGTTGTAATTATAATTGAGATAACAGTATTTTTAGTAAATAGAGAAATTCCTGATATTATCACTGTTATTACGAGTGAAACCAATAGTCTGATTGCAAATGTAATAATTATCACATTTAAAATTGATAAACCATCTGAAATATTAGATAGTTCTTCAATACTACAAGCAGCTGCACCTAATTCATTTATGCCATAGCTACTTATAATCCTTATAAAATACGGAACATAAATTAATAAGTTTAACAAAGCAGTAACAATACAAGAACAAACTATCTTTTTAAAAACAAGTGATTTAAAGCCAAGCTTTGTTGATGAAAGCAAATGAATTGACTTACGCTCATATTCAACAGTAAAAATAGGAATAATACATATTACCATCAATACATATAAAGCCAAACAATATGTATTACTTAAATTGCCTTCTAACCCTAGCAAAGCACAATAACCGTTGTAATTAACAACACTTACAGATTTACCAGCCTTAGATTGATTAGTTAAATAATCATAATATGGTATAACATACTTTTTGAAGTTTGAATAATCCTCATCTATTGTAGAATAGGTAGAGAATAAATCCTCATCGTAGTCAGACATACATTTATCCAATGACTTTTTATTATCTTCATACTTTTTAATTTGATTCTCAATTTTACTTTTTGTGTTACTATTAAAGTCACCGGCATAATATGAGAAATAATATTTTTGGTATTTTTCGTCATTGCTTAATACTATAGGTGATGAAATAGTAATGTATAACTGAGTAAGAAGAACCACAAGGATTATTATACCAACCTTATTGCTTACAAAAGTCTTGTATAATTCATGTACAATTACATTGGTACTACCACGAGATATTTTAAGTTTTGATAGAAAACTGTTATTGCTTTTATTATATGCAGTAATCTTTTTGCGACTGTAAATTAATATATTTAATGCAACAAGTCCTAAAAGCAACACAAGTAGCACTATCCAAAAACAAGTCACATAATTAATTGGTTCTCCAAAAATATTGATATTTCTATAATGTGAAATAACATTTTTTGTATCAACAAAGCTAATCAAATTAATATACTTAAAGCACATTAAAGAAGTATTATCACCAATAAATAAATTTAGACAATATGAAACTATTAAAATACATAGAAAAGCTATGTAGCTTATAGTTTTGCTTTTTCCAACCATAGAAAGAACATTAACGATTGTGTAAATAAGATACATAACTAGAACTTTAGTGATAAAGTGTAACATTAGATACTGCAATACATTAATTCTTAATGTGCAATTAGAAAAACTATCTACCGATTGAATAGGTCTGAAAAGGTCTCCAAATCCATATGTGTAACCGGCTATTATGTAATTAACACCATAAAACATTAGACATATTACAGCAGTAGTAATAAAACCTACTACCATTTTGGATATAGCTGATTTGTTTCTGCCATATCTACAGGTTCTTTGAAGGCTATTTATATTAATATTTCTTTCAGAACCAATTAAAGCATCACAAACAATACATAAAAGCAAAATAACAATCAAATCCGTTAGCATAAAATCTGTAGCCATATTCACGCCTTCAGAATTGCTATAAGCTGTTTCAATATTAGAAAGTGGTTTATAATCCTCAGCAGTTTTTACAGCATTTTTATAAGAAAAAGAACTGCTATCTTCAAATATAGAAACACCTGTGATGTTATCGGACTTTTCAATTATTTGGTTTATGTATGCTTTATAGTCTGATACAATCTTTAACTGATTTTCAGCATTATCAAGTAATGTCCTTTCTGAATAGCTGTCATCAGTATAATGGGTCACATCATCTTTCTCTAAAGCTTTTAGCTTGTTGTGAACAAATTTAATTTTGTCATTATTGTTATTATATTTTGCAATATCATTATTTAAGCTAATTTTTGCATTAGCAGAGATAAAGTCAATATCGTTACCTTTAATTTGCTTATTGTAAATGAAAAATCCATTTAAAAGTAGCAATACAACAAATAGTATTAGAAATATTTTTTTTGAAAATATTTTGTATAATTCAGATTTAATCATAACTTTTTACTTGTTTGTCTTTTGCCAAATTGCAATTTGCTTATTGGCTTCATCAACAATTTTCTGCACTCCTGCTTTTTCCAAATCTTCATTGAACTTTTTGCTTAATTCAGCATAGTCACCTTTGCCTACAAACAAATTACTTTTATATTTAGTTATTACTTTATTTGTAGCAATAATTTCAGATTTTACTTTGTTGTAGTCAAAAATAAAACTATAAATTGGTGATAATACAGTATCTTTTGAATTATCAGTATAAGGATAATCCGCATTTGTTGGCAATATTTTAGAGTTACTGAAAATACAATTAGGATTATAGTAATTATCACCTTCACTGTTAGATAACTTCACTGTACCATCATCATTTTTAGTATAGTTTACTCCTTCAATTCCATAATTTAAAAGAGTAGCTAATTCTTTATTAGTATTAAGTAAAGATATTAAATCATAAGCATAATTAGCATTTTTGCTCCATTTAGCAATACCTAATCCACTTATATTACCACAAGAATATAATTTGTCATTGATTGGTATAGTAATAGTTCCATCAATAGAATTTGTAGTAACCTTATCACTTGAAGTATAAGCAGGAACAATTGATAGCTTACATTTATCAAAACTACCCATACTATAGGTTGACTTAATTGACTTTGTTATATATTCATCTTGATAAATATTTATAGCCTTTGCAGAATCACTATCAAACTTTACTCCTACACAAGGTGTTATTAAGTCATAATATAATTCTGCATAATATGGAGGCAGTGATAACTCTAGTCCAGCAGACATTGTATTCGCTTGAGGATCAATAAATATTTTTTTGCTTGAAAGTTTACTATTATTAAGAATTTCCCATCGTTCAGACTCTAAGTCTTTTTCAGTTAGTCCACTGGATTTTAACTGAGATGTTTTCACATTCCAGCCTCTGCCTGTACCATTTAAAATATCAGGAACTACATATATTTTGCCATTACGCTTAGCAGCAGTAAAAGATTTATCATCAATAATATTCTTAATAGAAGTATCCTTATTTATATAATCGTCCAAAGGTGTTAAAAAATTGTTTAAATAAAAATAATCATAATCGTTATAATAATCACTATCATCGCCAGTATCAAATCTTATAATATCAACCTGCTCATTTTTGCTCTTCATATCTAGAACGCCATTGTGATATTTTTTATTGTATGATGTAGCTTCTTCTTCACCTTTTTTGTAAGAAGGTGAATTATCAATTAGCTTAATATCAAGATAATACTTCTTACCTAATTCAGCAAGTTTAAGGTTAAACTGGTTCAACACCTTCTGGTACTCACCGTCAAAAAAATGAGTATTAGTGACTAATACTAGCTTTGTCATATTCTTTGATGGCACAAATTTTGTAGCCTTCTTGCTAGTATTATTGCTAGTAGTGTTTTTATCACTTGTAGAACAAGCAGAAAGTGAAAACATAGTAGCAATAACTAAAATAAATGATAATAATGTTGTAAAAAATCTTTTCATAAATATGCTCCTTAAATTTGTTTTGCCGAAATAATATTTTATTCTACCTTGTAGTAGTTAGATTTGCCATTGTAAAAATCATCTTTTGTCATATAAAAATATTCACCCTCATTGACAGTGCCGTTTTCACATTTTATATTATCCTTTGTGCTAAGGAATAAAAATCCATCCTTATTAGCTTCTCCATCAAAGCCTGCTAATAAATCTTCATTCTTTATTGGCAAAGAAGTGATTTTATTGTTTTTCTCTAGCTTAAGTTTATAGTCTTTGCAATTATGCACAATGTTTCCTCGTTTATCTTTATAGGTAACAACATACTCTGTCTTTTTCGGTTTAGGATTTTTTAAGGACATAGAATAAAGCTCATTAGCCGGGTCATCATTCTTATAGAAATAAATCGTATCATCAAAATAATTGAAAAAATAAAAATTAATCAATTTATCCTTATAAATGCTAGAGATTGAATTATCCTTTAAATTCATTTTTTTCAAAATTAAATCAGTTTTGTATTCGTTAGTAATATTACCGTCCTTAGTATTACTGCTATAATCAACGAAATATAAATAGTTATCCAATATAGAAATAAATCCATACTGACTATTATCTTTTTCTGATATTATTTTTTCTGTATTATCCTCTAGGTTAATACAACTTAAGATCGCCTTCTTCTTTTCATTTCCTGTTTTACTATCTAAAACTTTTGCATAGTATTCCACATATAGTTTATTGTTAATTGCAAAACAGTTAAAAGGCAATGCGGAACTGTCTGATGATGAATTGTACTTTTTACAATAAGTCATCAGTTTAGAATAATTTGAGCCATCCAAATTTCTCACTGATAATTTGAAATCCGTATCAAAAATGTAAATTTTATCGTTGTAAACACCGAATATTTCTTCATTAGTATATGCGTAACATTCCTTCTCATCTGTATGGTTACAGTCAGGTTTGTTACAAAGGAATGCACTTTTGTGACTATTATAGTCATAAAATTTCAAGAAACCATTTTCATTATTGCAAAATACACCTTTATCAGTTATAACTCGTGTTTTATCGAATTCTCCTATTTTGTTTGTTGTTTCTTTAGATGTATCATCTCCACAGCCCGTAAGAACTAATGAACAAGAAATCACACATACAAGAATAAAGCTAACTAATTTTTTCAATATAACCCACCTCTAAAAATTATTAAAGTTTTAATTTGTAATATTAGACTATAAAACTAACCACTGTTTAAATTATATCGCTTTTTGTCATATTCTGTCAAGCACTTTATTATGTTTACATTAATTATATAAAATAGAAAAGTCACAACTAATTGTTGTGACTTTCCAAAGGTGTGTAAGTTATAACAAATAAAAATCCAGTAATTTTTATAAGTAGTATTAATTGTACTTATTATTACTTATTTCTATTTGAAATATATTTCTTTAGTGATTCAGGTTCTTTTGGTTGACCTGAGAAATTGTATGATGCAGTATTGCAAGAAACCTTTACTGCGTGTAAAGACATTTTCTTAAGTACTTTAATAATCTTTTCTTTCATTTTTTTCATCTCCTTTTTTCAAACTTTCGATAATAATCAGCACATCCACACATATTATTGTAGGATATACAATGATTAATATGTTGTTTTGATAAATAGTTAACAAGATGATTGGCAATATAGCGTTTATACATAGAGAAATGATTGAAAGTATCTTTTGCTTTTTATAATTTAATATTGATTTTCCTTTGCTTTTTACCGGACTCATTAATAGGAATAATATAAAGGATAAAAGCAAAGTTATAATAGCGATTAATATAATTGTTCTATTAGGGAAAGCTAGCATAATATCAGCAGAAAATAGAACTAACAAATAATATGCAACTGTTACTATAAAACACTTTAAATAAGAGTTTGCGTGATAACCACCACTAAATACTCTTATGCTTGAGAAAGAAATAATAAAAATTACTGTTTCTATTAATTTTCCCGTTAAAAGTCCAATTAACAATAGACTAATTGTTTCAATTACAGATGATACTAACAGTTCAAAACCATAAATATATATATCATGTGGGATTTTATCACTATCATTACAAACAGAAAGTGCTATTCTTTCGGAAAGTCTATGTAACATATACACATCACCTACGAAGAGAATAGCACGTTTTCACATACTATGTATTAACTTGGTAAAAATCAGAGGTTTTCTGGTAAACTTCTATTATCCAAAATCACAGTAATTATAAATTCTTTATTTCTTTCTTTTATAATTACATCTCCATTATATTTATGAGCAATGCTATTAATTATTGTGATTCCTTTACCATGATTATCTTTATCTTTCTTATCGGTTTTTAGTGAAGGATTATTAAATAATACTGAATCGAGTATATTGTTTCTACATTTTATGACGGAATAAGAACCTTCATACCCTGTAGAAAAATTAATTTCATTGTTTTTTACTTTGTTTTTAGATAAATATGAAATTGCATTATCAAGAATATTACCGATTAATGAAATAATATCAGAACTGTTTTTAAACATTTTTAAGTCATTAGTAATGCTTAGTTTAACGGGTATTCCATAGCTTTTAGCTTTTTCAATTTCAACATTTAATACTGCGTTTAATAAATAATTTTCAGTATTTACTATTGTTCCTATAGATGTGTACTTATTAGTTAAGCTATGACAGATATTATGTGCTTCATCATAATTTTCTTCTTCAATTAAAGCATCAATACAGGAAATATTATTCTTCATATCATGTTTTAACAATTTAATAGTTTCAATTTGGCTATTAGAACTGATTATATTTTGTTTATATAAATTAGCTTTTTGTTCTGATAATAATAGTTTAGTTTTAATTTCATTATCCTTATTTATTCTGGCTATCATAAACCAAACTATTCCTGCAATTACAATCATACTGACACTAATAATTGAAAGTAAGATAATTATGTTAGATTGGAAATTTGTAAGTATCATTACATACATAGTTATGTACAAAATCATCATAGCTAATAGTGGTATAGCCACAAATGCAATCACATTAGAAACTTTCTTCAAGCTATATGCTTTAGCTTTAGTTCGCCACATTATAAATAGAACTACCATCGTTGTTAGATTAGCAAGAATAACAAATAAATATCTAAATAAGCTTGACTTTGTAATTAATTCTTCAAAAGTTACACCTGAAATTATAGATGATGAATAAACAAAACCATATGATATGATAGTATTTATTAATGATACTATAAATGGAAGTATTAGCTTAATTGCCAATTCACCTTTAAGGCAAGTAATACAATATATTTCGTATAATATAATACCTATAAACATATCAAGCATAACAATGTTAGGTTGATTGTATGTAAAATATGTCAGAAATGCAAAATTAAGTGCAATAAATATTGATAAAAGAATTATATTCTTTCTTGTTGAAAACTTACCACCTAAGAATAACAGAAAGAATCCCACAAAATAAATAGACTGCAATAAATTGACGGTTATTTCAAAAACATAATTAAACATCCCTATCACCTATCCAGTTAAAAAATTCAGTTTTCACTGCTTCTTTGTATTTCTTGTTAAGAGGAACACTAACATTGTTTTTTAATAAAATACTGTCACTGGCTATGTATTGAATATAATTATTATTAACAACATAACCAATGTGTGGTCTAACAAACCCGTAATCACAAATCTTTTTGAATTCTTTATTTATGTTGCTTCTAACCTTATAATCACCGTTTTCAGTATGGAAAATCACATAATTATTAATTTTATCCAGGAAAATAATATCATCAACATTAACAGCTACATCTTTTCTACCTGCATGTAAAAAGATAGTATTGTCATCTATTCTTAAAGAATCATTAATGTGTTTTATACATTCAGCTACATCAGTTTCCATACTGCTTTTTCTGATAAAAGTATAAGGATAACTTTTTAGTGCTTCAAAAACAAGTTCATCATGACTTGTAACAAATACAAATAAAGGTACTTGAGAATTACCTTTTAATTTATTTATTTTTTCAGCAGTTTCAATACCATTACAGAAAGGCATTTCAATATCAAGAAAAATTAAATGAAACTGTGAATAGTTAGATAAAATATCCATACCGTTTGAATATTTCTGTAATGTATATTCCATTTTTGACTGATTACAAGTCTTAGCTATAATATTGGACAACTTATTTACAAATACCATATCGTCATCCACAACTGCAATTTTTAGCATTAATTCACCCCTACTTTAATATAACAGATTATACGATTTATTTCAAGAAAGTTGAGAAATTATACTTTTAAGAAATTATTAACTAGCAAAAAACCACAACCATATAATGCTGTGGTTTTTAGAAAGGTGTTTATTATAAAAATCTAGTTATAAGTAATTTTATTACAATCCCTGTTCAAAGACATAAAGGTATAGGTCTTCAAGGGTTGGTTTTACAATTTTAGAATAGTGATTTTCAGGAGGGTTATCTGTCACTAATCTAACAACAATCTTTTCACCGTTATGATATAGGTTAGAAACTCTGTAATTATCTTGATAATACTTTAGTTCTTCCCTATCAATTTCAACTTCAACTACCTTGTTTTCAATTTCACTTACAAGGTTTGGACAAGTATCATGAGACACAAGTTTACCTTGCTTTAGTAGGATAATTTCCTTGGCAATAAATTCAATGTCAGATACCACATGAGTTGAAATCAAAACGATTTTATCTTCAGCTATTTCACTAACAAAGTTACGAATTCTAATTCTTTCCTTTGGGTCAAGACCGGCAGTAGGTTCATCAAGAATAAGAATCTTTTGGTCATTAAGCAACGCTTGAGCAATCAATGCTCCTTGTTTCATACCACCGGAAAAACCACCTAGCTTTTTGTGTGCTGAATCGGTCAAATTAACAGTATCAAGAAGTGAAGTGATTTTGTCTTTTGCTTCTTTTTTCTTAAGGCCTTTAAGTGCTGACATATATCACAAGAATCGATTAAGAGTAAAGTCATCATAAAGACCTTGTTGCTGAGGCATATAACCAAGAACAGTTCTGTAATTTTTGCCTAGTTTCTTAATATCTTCATCATTATAAAGTACTTTGCCACTATCAGAATTTAGATTATCAGTAATGATGTTCATTAATGTTGACTTACCTGCACCATTAGGACCAAGTAGTCCATATACACCTGGAGTAAGTGTTACACTAAAATCATCAAGTGCTTTTACAGCACCCTTTTTATATGTTTTGCTTATATTTGTTATTTCTAGTTTAGGCATTTTATTCCTCCGTATAAATCCTGTGACTTATCAAGGCAAATATAACTGAAAGTACAATACAAACTACTAAAATAATAGTTACTGCAATCATACTATTCTTTACTAAGAAGTTTCCAAATCTTATGGTTTCTGAATTCACAATAGCAAAGCTAGGAATTAAAAGCAATGCTGATGATAACAACATAGCCATTAGATTATTTTTTATCAATAATGAAATTAAATTAATAAGAGATACGGCAAAAATTGCAAGTATAAAATAACATACTAATGATAAGATAACTGTACCTAATATATCCACTTAATTGAGAAACAATGGACTCCCTACGGTTGTCTTCAATTTCTATGTTTTCCGTTTTGACATATATAATAGATACTACATATGAATTGTTTGGTAAATACCCTTTTTTCATTAATATAGGAACATATAAATCTTCTTGTATTGGACACAAAAAAGCATTACTTAAGGCAGCACTAATCTCAATTCTGTTTTGCTGTTGTTTGGTTATTTCAAAGCATATAATTCTCATAATCTCAGCCATATGTACAGACCATGGAACTTCAAACACAGGAAAATCATTTTCATTTGCAAAGTCAATAATATCCTGGTCGATAGATTTAACATATGGTCCAATATTAATAACTATACCACTCGCACCTTCATGGTACACATCTTCTACAAGTTCAGATAGTGATAAGTCTTTATTTAAGCCAATGCCTGTTGTGAAAACTAGTTCTTGTCCCTGTAGAAAAACTGAAATAATATCACTATCGACCATATGAGTCCAAGTGACTTCTCTATCAAGTCCATTCTCACCAGCAACTAATTTCATATCTAAATGTTCTACTAGCTTTGTTATCATTCTTACTTTATAGCCACAATATCCCCTTTATACTATCAATGAAATACCTGATATAATTAGCAAGATGTAATGTCAAATTGAGAAATACCTTCTGTGAAACTCTCTTTAAAAGTTTTTTACCAATCCACGTAGCAACGATTAGTGGAATTATACTTAGTAAAATTAATTTTATGTTATCATAATTAAAAGCGTGAGCTTGTATTTGAGATACTAGAAGAATTGAATTAAGTACAATCCATACCGGAGCAACCGTAGCACGAAATTCCTCTTTATCTTTTAGTACCTGTGTTGCATATACCACAAGCAATGCTCCACCAGACACAAACATACCATGAATTATGCCAGCTATAATTAGAATTGCAATTAGAAATGCTTGTGGTAGTTTATGTTCCTTATGAAAAAACAGATTTTTTCCAGCAATAACAATAATGATTATTCCATAAATAATAAGCAATGAATTTAATGAAATAACTTTGCATAATAATATTCCAACTGCCATACCTATGAGCATAAAAACACAAATTTTCAGCAGTTCTTTTTTATTAATCCTCTTATAACCGGAAATAGCAATTAACAATCCAGATAATAATGCCATCACATTAAGTACAACCTTGGAATTATCAACACCAAGCAAAAACATAGATGGAGGCATAGCAAGAACAGTACCGGCAAATCCAGTAATTGCTTGTATAACATTAGCAATAAACAACACAATAAGAAAAATAATATCTTTCATAACTTCTCCTTAATTTGTATTGTCTATATATCAAAATAAGTACAAAACTATTATATCACGAAAATTATAATAATTATTAGAATAAGTCCAGCATATTATCAAGGTAGATTTTTTCTCTAACATGGATATGATATTCTGGTTTTGTCATATAGTACAAGAGAAATTCGAGAATCAATGCACTTCCCAAAGAACGGCCTTCTATTTTAAAATTAGAAAAGCCCATTGGCATATAAACATTCTTGATATTATCAACACCTATAAATGCTGGATTAGTCATTGTTTTTGAAAAGCTGTAACCATTTTGTGAATTAGGTGCTACACAGATATGGTCAGGACAATCATAACCTAGTATTTGCTTACTTACAGTTTCATAGCAATTTTTTCTATCATAGCAACCATAGAAACAACATTCATTACACAGAAATTCTAATTTATCCTTTTGTGGTTGAGTTAATGTTTCTAGTTCATCAAAGCTTTTATTTAGGCGAAAATCTGGAACAACATATTTGAAATCTTTACGATTTATCTCATCTACTAATTGATTAAATTCTGTTAGTACCTTGGTAGTTGAAGATACTAGGTAAAGATTTGGATAATAGCTTTTTATATAATCAACCAACAAGTCAGAATGAACAATTACACCATTGGTCACCTTATTGTTGTCATTAAATAACTTGCACAATTCATTACATTTCTTGTCAGTTAAATGCTCTTGTTTTATTAGTGAATTGCTAAAAGTTAACCTTGCAGAAATACCGTATTTATTCATTAACTTTAAAACATCTTGTTGATTATGTTCACCTAAACTGATTCTTCCTCCACTCCAAATGCAACCTTTTGGTGCACCATAAATTGAGCCTATCTCACACCAATCATAGAAATATTCCCTATGTTCACGATATAGTTGCAAAAACACCTTGTAAAACTCATAAAATTCGAATAACCCTGGAAGATGATAATATGCAATTCCAGACTTCATAATACATCTGCTCCCCTTATAATTTATAAACTTATTTTAGCATAATGTATTTACTTTGTCGAATATCTAAAAGCAAAAATCCACAGTAACAAAAGTATTACTGTGGATATGATAATTATTTGATTATAGATTATTTTCCAAAACCATTCTTATTTAGATATGAGATAATTTCATTAGTTTCACTTGCATTTACATACAGACCATCATGTACAGTTGCATTTTTGCAGATTGCTTAACAAATTTCATTGAATTTTCAAAATGTTCATTATCCATAGCAACTGATTGTGTAAATGTGTAAACTTCTTTTCAAGACAAATCGTAATTTTCAAGGAAAGTACCAATAATCATAGGAGCAGTTCACATCATTTTAACACACGCATTTTGACATACTGTTGCAGGAAAAGTGGGAAAAGCGGCTGCCGTTTCCGACAGCCACTTTTGGGTTAAATATTTGATTTTACTTTACGCTACGCTTTTTCTTTTTGCCGTTACCGCACCGTCGCCGGCAAGCAATAGTGAGAGCCACAGGGCAAGCAGAATGCTTGCCAATCGCATTTTCTTTTCTCGTTGCCTTCGTTTTCGCGCATTTCGCCTCAGTTAAGTGCGATGATCGTTATATTGTACCGACTGCCTCCAAAATCAGTATACATAGACATCATATTTATATACTGAAATGTCAGGACAATGTTCTCCTCAGCCGTGTATATAGTGTTATACGCCACGGTCAGTCTTGCGGTCTGTCCATTCTTCGGTATGATCGTGCTGATTTGAGTGTCCAGTCCTGTATCGTTGCTGTATCCATCGGCAAGGGCAACCACGCAAGTTCTATCATCGCCGTTGGCACTGACTGCAACCGTTCCGCTGAATACCAGACTGTAAGTATGACCCTTGGAAAGCGTGATGGTGTTGTTGGAGGAGTTATAGGAGATCAAGCCTCCGCTCTCTTTTTTCACAACAAGCGGAAGTTTCCCCCAACTATTAGTTTCACCGTGCGCGGAAAAGTATCCGACGCATGATCCGTCTTTACCGTTGGCGCCGGTGTCACCTTTTTCGCCCTTTTCGCCGGCGGCCTTTACGCCTGTGTCAGTGCCGCCGATCCACCAATTTCCGTTCTCACCGATGAATGGCGTATTGCCGTCTTTGCCGGATGCACCGTCCTTGCCGGATGCACCGGTTTCTCCTTTCTCACCGATGTCGCCTTTTTCGCCCTTTTCGCCGGCGGCCTTTACGCCGGT